>ERZ773277.712-NODE-712-length-34671-cov-24.298706_pt1 | contig 34671 bp, 19 predicted proteins | sample MGYA00511957_ERZ773277 | MGnify/ENA primary metagenome ERZ773277 (study PRJEB29015, sample SAMEA2737800) | human gut metagenome | biome: human gut; feature: human-associated habitat; material: faeces | place: China | collected 2012 ... | reverse complement strand
ACATTCGGCGCATTCTGCCGGCGTTGGGTAACTATAAACTGACCGATTTGCGTAAAGAGGTTATTCGCGACTTTTATGAGCAGATGCGCCACGCTCCGCGTCTTGACGGCAGAGGAACTCTATCCGAGAAGTCGGTCGAAGGCTTACACAACACGCTGTGCGGTATCCTGTCGGCGGCCGTGGACGAGGGATACCTGACACATAACCCTGCATGGCGGTGCTACAAGCCGAAAGGGAAGAAAAAAGAACGTCCCGTGGCTGATGAGGAAACTGTCAAGAAGTTGATTACAGCGTTTGAAGGTCAGAGTATGAAATACGAAACCTATTTCAAGCTGGTACTGGCAACAGGCTTGCGGCGCGGTGAAGCCTGTGGGTTGAAGTGGAGCGACATTAACTGGAAAAAACGGACGATTCATGTACAACGTGGGGTGGTCAAACTCAGTCACCAAGAATCAATTACAAAAGACCCTAAGACGACCAGCGGTGATAGAATGGTATATCTGAGCAAGGAAATGTGCCAGCTATTGAAAGCGTGGCGGAAAGAGTGCGAGTGGGATAGGCAGCAGACGGCGAACGAAACCGTATCTGAGGACGACTACTTATTCCGCCAGCCTAACGGCAAGCCGATGAATCCTTGCACATTCACCTATCGTTTCAAGCTGATTTTGAAAGCCAACGACTTACCGCAGGATTTGAGTGTGCATAGCTTACGGCATACGAACGCCAGCCTGCTGATTGCGCAGGGCGTTGACGTCCGCACGGTGGCTAGTCTATTGGGTCATGCACAGGCGAGTACAACGCTGGATATTTATGCCCACGCCTTTGACAAGAACAAACGCAAGGCGCAGGAGAAACTCGGAAAGGCGATTGGATTATGACGAGAAAAATCAAGCTGACACGCGCAAACAAAAGTATCTTACTGAAAGCACTGGCACCCTATTACTATCAAGAAAAGGCACTTGGCCATAACACGGAACCCCCGGGGCGACTGATACTGAAAATTGATTCTGTCCCAGCCGATAAAAAAACTACTTTTTCTACAGAAGAAATCCGTCTCATGCGAATCACTATAAACAGGCTGAGGAACGAGCGTCTAGGAAAAGGGCAGTACACCGATGCGGCAGACGATATGCTGCTAAAATTATTCTGAAAATCAAACACTAACAAAAACAAAAAACCTCATTGCAAAAAACACATTGCAATGAGGTTTTCTGGTGCGACCGGGAGGATTCGAACCTCTGGCCTTCCGGGTCGGAGAACTACGACAGGGCGGCATAGACCAGCGTTGAAACGTAAAATTTATTGGTTCTGCACAGTTGAGCCCAAAACGAGAAAAAAGCCCATTGTTGGTTGTCACAACAGGCTTTTCCGGCATTTCACAAGGCATTTGCACAGCAGTGGTCAAATGGTGGTCAAAAATCAGGGACACTCAACACGCAGTATCCCTGTGGAAAGATTTTACAGACGAAAGCGGTGCACCATTCCAGCAGATTTTGTCCTGATCATAGACTACACGGGTGGCCTCTTTCACAAATGCTTTTACTTCCGGGTAGGGACTTGGCCACGTCACATTGATTCGCCTGCAAGTCTGATAGGAGATGAGATAAAAGGTATCGCGCTCCGGGTCGCGATTGAAATAGCCTTGCGCATTTATGGAATACACATCATTTCAAGTAAGTAATTAATAGATTCATGACAGCTTCGCCAGAAAGTTCGTATCTCGGAGTACCGCCAAAACTGGGCAGGGGAGCAACACCAAAATCATGGACATACTATGCCGACCATACTGGTCGGACAATTTATTTGATAGAATAAAAACAACTTCTGCACTTGGTGAAATCCCGAGAGAGACTGCCGCTTTACGACTAATTTAAGACGCAATTCAAAGACGACAGCAAAATTCCCGCTCGTCTTACCCCTCATACCCTTTTCCGTCGTACTTATCCCTCTCGGGGGTGCCCAGCAGCACATCGGCATACGGGCCGCCCAAGGCTTGCAGGCCGGCGGCGACCAGACCTGTGAAACGCACTGCACCAAGGTACCGCAGGTGGGTGTTGTCCTCCTTGCCGTCGGGGTAGTTGGGGTAGAGGTTCGGGGTAAAGACCATGTACAGCTCGCGGCTGGAGGGCTCGCCCATCTCCTGCACCAGTTTGGTGGATGCGGCGCTCAAATCAATCAGCGGCAGGTCCTCGCGCGCGGCCAGCAGGCGCACAGCGTCGGGGTAAGCACCGTGGGTCGGGACCAAAATGCCCCCCTCAAAGCGGCGGCGCACCAGCGGCGTGATGAGCACAGGCAGCGCGCCCTTGGCCTGCGCGGCGTGGGCGTAGGCCAGCAGGTTGGCGGCAAACTGATCAGGCGCGGCGTAGCGGGTGGGGTCTTCGGACTTTTCATCGTTGTGGCCGAACTGCATCAGCAGCAAATCGCCCGGGCACAGGGCCGCCTCCACCGGGGCCCACAGGCCCTCGTCGTAAAAGCTCTTGGTGCTGCGGCCGTTGCGGGCATGGTCGTACACCGCAATGCCGGGGCGCACATACAGGTCCAAGACCTGCCCCATGCCGCACTGCGGCCACGTGGAAATATTGTTGAACTGCACGGTGGAATCACCAATCCAAAAAATACGTGGTGCCATAAGCCAAAACTCCCTTTATTACATTATTATATCTACTATAACGCGCGCCGTGCGCCAAAACAAGCGTTTCAGCCGCGGTAGAGCGTGCGTTTTGCCCAACCACCCACAAGGTCCACGGCGGGACCCATCAAAAGCATGATGCCAATCGTGACGGGCCCGACGCTGCCGCCCAAGACGAGCGTCAGCACGACCCACGCGGCGTCCCACGCCATGCGTACGGCGCGGAAGGGCAGGTGGGGCAGCGTGGTCGCCAGTACAAAGGACATCGCGTCATAAGGCGCGGTGCCGAGGTCGGCAGTCATGTACAGCGACGCCGCCACGACGAAAACCGCAATGGCGGCCACCATGAACACAAACCGCGCAGCCCCGCCTGCGGGAGCCGTGATGCCGCACAGGCGGAACACCCAGCCGAAGAAATCCGCCGTGTAGCCCACCAACACCATGTTGGCCAGTGTGCCAAGGCCGATGCGGTGCGGGTCCTGCCACAACACAAGGCAGAACATGACGGCGTTGACGAGCAGTTCGGCGCTGCCCAGCAGCCAGCCCATGCGGGCGGCAAACGCGAGGCAGGCCGTCGTGAACGGGTCGGTGCCGAGGTCGGCTTGCACAAGGGCTGCCACGGCAAAGCCCATAAACAGAACGCCCACCGTCATGACAGCGGCGCGGCGCAGGCGGTAAGCTCCGGCTGGTAAAAAGTCAGTAAAACTCATTTTTGGCATTTTTCGGCAGTCCTTCCCGTACAACAGTTTTCTATACTAACCATATCACGCTGCCGCGTGCCAACACAAGACACAGTATTTATAAATGCGAAATTGTTCCCCCTGCACTGCCGAGCGCGTTGACTTTTGGCAGTGAAAAATGGTATAGTACTAAAAAGGGGAGTGTCGGAATGTTTGAAACAATTACAAAACATGTGCGGGAAAACTCTGTCGTGCGGTTCCTGCTCTCCCACCTGATCATTCTGCTGGCGGCGCTGCTGATTTGTGCGGTGGGGTTCCGCCGCGCGTTCGTCATTGTGCGCAGTGATGTGCTGAACAGCACAAAATTTGCGATGACGCAGGCCGTGTCCAGCGTGGACAACGGCCTGACGGAGCTGCGCACGCTGGGCATGCAGACCGCCCGCAGCGAGTCAATCTATCGGTTGGAAAATCTGCGCCACACCGACGATAACTACTACCAAAACATCATCTGCGCCATCAACGAGTACTACCAGCGGATGCTATACTACTCGCCCAACTGGGTGAACAATACCTTTATCTATTTAAACAGCATGGACCGCGTCATCTACAGCCGCGCGGTCTACACGCCGGAGGTCTTCAGCAACCACCTGCGGGAGTGGGGCGACGACACCGCCTTGTGGCAGGAGGTTTGCACCGACGACAACCGCGCGCCGTTTTTCTGCAAGCTGGGCGGGCAGGACATCTATTACGGCATCCCCAGCAGCCGCCTGATGAGCGGCAAGACCGGGACCGTGTTCTTCCGCATCGATTCGGACTTGCTGAAGGAAAAGTTCTCGTTTTTGGAGCAATACAACGGCTATTCGCTGTTTGTGCTGGACGATGACAACGGCGGGGTCTGTCTGTACAGCCACGATGACCTGAATCTGGCCGACAGCCTGCCCGAAGACTGGCTGACCGCGCAGGGCACATGGAACAGCGGCAACGATTTGGTCCTGCACCTTGCGGGCAGTGACTCGCTGGGCTTGAGTTATCTGCTCGTTTTGCCGGAACAGCAGGCGATGCAGCGGTTGAACGCGCTGTTGATTCAAATGGTTCTGCTGCTGTTTGCGGCTGTCGTGCTGGGCACAGCTGTGTCGCTCTACTTCTCGGTGCGGCGCGGGCGGCCTGTCAACGAAATTGCGCGTGCCTTGCAGGCTGCGGACGGCGCGGTGAACACCGATTTGAACCTCATCAGCGGGGCGGTCACCCGCCTTGTGCAGGACAACACCTACCTTTTGCAGGAGCAGGCGGCCGACCGCCCCGCGCTGCAGACGGCATTTTACCACAACCTGCTCAAATCGAACTTTGTCTCCCGCCCCGAGATGGAGTACATGGCGAACCGCGCGGGCATTGAGCTGACCGAAAAAACCTACTGTGCCGCGGTGCTGCGGCTCTTCCCGGGCATCGACGCCGACGCCATCGACGGCCAGACCGTCGAGGACGCGCGGGTCTTACAGCAGGCCATCGGCGCTTATGTGGACGAACTGTGTGTGCGTCCCGTACACAACTACAAGCGCAACACGCTGGAAACGCTGTATATTTTTGAAATTGAGAATCAGGAGAGGCTGCTGGACGTGTTGCGTCGCGTGACGGCATGGCTGCACGAGCAGTACCACGTTGAGGCGCACTGGGGCGTCGGCACGCCCTGCGACGACCTGATGCAGTTCTGGAAGAGCGCCGAGGAGGCTTCGGCTGCCCGGCGCGATGCCGACGGCGGCACGGCCGTGCAGGTCTACAGCGACCGGCTCAGCGCCCGCGACGGGTATTACTTCCCCTATGCGGTCGAGGAGCGCCTGACCCAGAGCCTGCGCGCGGGCGATGGGCAGGCCGTCGAGGACGTGCTGAGCCTTTTGCAGACCGAGAACTTTGTCCGCCGCAGCCTGAGCCGCAGCCAGATGCAGCGGCTGAACCGTCGCATTGTCGAGATTCTGTCCGCCCAGACGGGCGCAGTCGTGGAGGAAAACGCCGATTTGATGGCGCTGAACGAGCTGGCGTTCGACTACAAGGGCGACTGCGAAAGCTACTTTGAGGCGCTGAACACACTGTGCCAAGCGCTGTGCAGCGAGGCCACGCAGCAGAAAAGCGCCCGCCGCAGCGAGAACGTGAAGGCCATCAAGGAATACATCCGCAAAAACTACCGCAACCCGAGCCTCGGTCTGGCGATGGTCAGCGCCGAGTTCAATCTGTCGGAAGGGTATCTGTCGGCCATTTTCAAGAAGGAAACGGGCACAAATTTTGCAGAGTATCTGGAGCAGCTCCGCGTCAAGGCGGCGTGCGTATTGCTGGAGGACGGCTGCAAAGTGTCCGATCTGCCGGAACGAGTCGGGTACAACAGCATCCAGTCGTTCCGCCGCGCGTTCAAGCGAGTGATGGGCGTTAGCCCGAGTGAATACAGAGAATAAAACGACACATCGCAATAATTCTAAGAGGGAACGATTCTTCTCCACAAGAATCGTTCCCTTTTTCTGTTGGGGAACAGATGCATAGAAACGGGAAACTGCCCCTTATGCGGCGGGGGGCGGCGTGGTATGATGCAGATACAGCAAGCGGGACGGACAAACCCGCGGCGGTGCATTTCACATCACGAGAGGAGAGAATTTATTCCATGCCACTGAAAACCCGGTTGGCCCCCAAGGAGCATATGGGGCTGACGACCCGGCAGAAAATAAAAAAGTATCGGGCATTCTACATTATGTTCATCCCGCTTTTCCTCTGCTTGGTCTTGTTCTCCTACCTGCCGATGTTCGGCATTCTCTACGCATTCACCGACTACACCCCCTTCAAGCCCGCCAGCTTCGTTGGGCTGCAGAACTTTCAAAAGCTGTTCTCCCAAGCGGGTTTCTGGAAAGCGTTTTTCAACACGCTGCAAATCAGTATCACCAAACTGATCATCGACACGGTCGGCAGCATTGTGCTGGCTCTGCTGCTGGATGAACTGCATTTCAAATGGTTCAAAAAGATCTCCCAGACCATCATCTACATCCCGCACTTTATGTCCTGGGTTGTTGTGGCTTCCATCTTTACCATGTTCCTCTCGCCGAAAAACGGCCTGATCAACGGCGTTATCACCGCTTTGGGCGGCGATTCCATCTATTTCCTCGCCAACGAAAAATGGTGGCGGCCCATCTTTTATATGATCGCTGTCTGGAAAGACATCGGCTGGGGCACCATCATCTACATTGCGGCGCTTTCCGGCGTGGATATGGAGCAGCACGAAGCCGCCGTTCTGGACGGTGCAACCCGCTTCCAGCGCGTGATCTACTTAACGCTGCCCGCCATTTCCGGCACCATTGTTACCGTCTTTATCCTGAACCTGGCCAAGGTCCTGAACCTGTTTGACCCGGTGTGGGTATTGCAGAACTCCATGGTCGTCAACACCTCGGACGTTTTGGAAACCTATGTTTACCGCATGGGCATTTCCGGTTCGCAGTACGGTCTGTCCACGGCAGCAGGCTTGTTCAAATCCGTCATTTCTATCCTGCTGGTTGCCATCGGCAATAAGCTGAGCAAAAAGCTGACAGGCGAGGAGGTACTGTAATATGAACGGCATCAATTCCAAAGACCGTTTCTCTTTTGCCAAGGGCTACCGTGCCCGCACGATCTTTTTGATTTTTGATATCCTGCTGCTGGGCATCCTGATGTGCATGATGGTGCTACCGCTGCTGAAAGTGATCGTTGATTCCATCGACCCCACCAGTTACGGCGTGCGCCTGTGGCCCCGCAAGATCGATTTTTCGGCTTATGAGATGATCCTGACCACCTCCAGCCTTTACCGCCCGTTTTTGGTCTCTGTGCTCACCACCGTTGTCGGTACCGTTACCGGCCTGTTCATCATCACGATGGGTGCTTATGTCCTGATCCAGAAAGATATGCCCGGTCATGTTCTGATGGGCCGCATGGTTCTGTTCACCATGATGTTCAGCGGCGGTATGATCCCCACCTACCTGACCATCAAGAACCTGGGGCTCATGAACAACATGCTGGCCGTTATCATTCCGTGCAGCGTTTCGGCTTACAACACCATTCTGATGCGCAGCTTCTTTGCCAGCATCCCGAACGAACTGTTTGAATCCGCCACCATTGACGGCTGCTCGCCCTTCGGCTGCTTCTGGCGCATCATGCTGCCGCTGTCCAAGCCTGCACTGGCTTCCGTTGGCCTGTTCATCGCGGTCGGCCTGTGGAACGAGTATATGCACTTCATCCTTTACATCACTGACCCCAACTGGCAGAACTTCCAGGTCAAGGTCCGCTCCCTGATTCTGGAAGATGGCCTTTCCGGCACAGCCATCACACTATCGGCTGATATGTTAAAATCGGCAACGGTCGTTGTGGTCGTGCTGCCATTCCTGTTCATCTATCCCTTTGTACAGAAATACTTCACCAAGGGCGTTACCCTGGGTGCTGTCAAGGGCTAAAAACTCGTACTTGCGGCGGAGTAGTCCGCCAGGTAAAATAGAACTATATCAAACGGAGGAGAAAACCATGAAAAAACAGATTTCCATGCTGCTGGCCACGGCCTGTGCAGCCTCCCTGCTGGCCGCCTGCGGCGGCTCCGGCAGCACCACCACGGATTCCAGCTCTGCTGCTGACACCACCGCCACGGCTGCTTCCTATTACGAAAGTGCCCAGAAGCCCGACAAGCTCGTCTGGTGGGTCCATGACGGTATGCACCAGGAGGACGGCTCCGAGCAGTGGATCGCTGAGTTTGACGCCAAAACCGGCATCGACCTGGAACTGGACTTCATTGATAACAACGAGTACACCAAAAAGCTGGAACTGGCCTATGCTTCTGACACGGTTCCCGATACCTTTGACCTGAACGGCGAGACGCTGGGCAACTACGCCGCGCAGGGCGCTATCGCCGACCTGACCGACCTCGTCCACGAGAGCGGCCTGTATGACAAGGTCGACAAGAACCTGTGGGACGCCCTGACCGTCAACGGCAAGATTTACGGCGTCCCCCGCGAGACGCCTTCCGCCATCGTGACCTATGTCCGCAAGGACTGGCTGGACCGCCTCGGCATGGACGTGCCCACCACCTATGACGAGTTCATTGAGATGCTGACCCGCTTTAAGAACGAGATCCCGGAGTGCACCGCACCTTACACGGCCCCCGGCCTGAAGAGCACCCAGGCACTGCCTGAGTTCTACCAGGGCGCAACCGCTGACTATGTGAAAGTTGACGGCAAGTGGGTCGACGGCATGGCACAGGATAACATGCTGACCGCCCTGCAGAACCTGCAGGATGCTTACACCGCCGGCCTGATCGACCAGGAAGCCATCACCAACACCACCAGCGCCTGCCGTGATGAGTGGTACGCCGGTACCGTCGGCTGCTTCCCGTACTGGGGCGGCCTGTGGGGCGAGACGCTGACCGTCCGCCTGAAGCAGAATGTCCCCGACGCCGAAGTCATCGCTCTGCCTCCCATCGAGGGCGCTACCTACCTGTACAGCGCCCCCAGCGTGCAGGTCATTTCCTCCAAGCTCAGCGATGAGCAGGTTGCCTCTGTCTACAAGTATTTCATCGAGTACATGCACGACGGCGGCGAGGGTCAGGTTCTGTTCCAGAGCGGCGTTGAGGGCGTGCACTGGCAGCAGAGCGGCAACAATATTGACCCGCTGCCCACTATCTCCAAGCCTGCCGAGGCTTTCCGCAAGGCATGGATCACGCCTTGGCTGGCCCTCACCCCGATGACCGCCACCGATAAGAATGTCGAAGTCTCTCAGGAGGCCACCGATTCTCTGGCCGTTGTCTCTGCCAACGCGAAGAACATCTCCGTCTTTCCTGTGTCCGAGCAGCGCACCATGATCACCTCTGACCTGACCACCACCCGCGAGAACATCATCTCCCGCGTCGCCATGGGCCAGCTGACCCCCGAGGAAGGCATGGCCGAGTACAAGGCACAGGCCGAGACCCTGAACGTTGCACAGGCGTTGGAAGAAATGAACGCCAACGCATAACCTTACCATTCTCTAGTCCTTCTAAATACAAAGGAAAAGGGGCCGGGCGATTGCCCCGGCCCCTTTTCCTGTATCTGTGACCCGTTAAGATAAAGGAGCAAACCATGAAGATCACCTTGACCCAGTTCCGCCCCAATACCGCCGAAGCCGTCTGGACTGACTGTTTTGCCCAGGCCATTGCCGAACTGCACAAAGCGGGCGGCGGTGTGCTGACCGTACCGACAGGGGAGTATTCCACCGGCCCCATTGAGCTTTGCAGCAATATGGAGCTGCACCTGGAACCGGGCGCGGTCATCCGCTTTTTGAACGACCCTGCAGCCTTCCCTTTGCAGGAATGCCAGTACGAGGGGCGCATCTCCCACCGGCCCAAACCCTGCCTTTCCGCTTTCAATGCCGAGAACGTGGCCCTGACCGGCTTCGGTGTGCTGGATGGCTGCGGTGCACCGTGGTGGGCTGCCCAGCGCGCCCGCACCCTAGCCAATGGCCGCCCCTACCTGTTGCATTTTGAAAACGTCACCCACCTGCGCGTCTGCGGCGTGCAGCTGCGCAACAGCCCGGCGTGGACCGTCCATCCGCTGAACTGTGTGGATGTGCTGATCGAGGATGTCTCCATCTGCAACCCTTACAATTCTCCCAACACCGACGGCATCAACCCCGAAAGCTGCCGCGATGTGCGCATCCTGAACTGCCGCGTTGACGTTGGCGATGACTGCATCACACTGAAATCCGGCACCGAGGAAACGCCGAGCCCCGCACCCTGCGAGAACATCGTCATTGCAAACTGTCTGCTTGTGCACGGACACGGCGGCATAGTCATCGGCAGCGAGATGAGCGGCGGCGTGCGCAATGTCACGGTCACGAACTGTGTGTTCACGGGTACCGACCGCGGTTTGCGCGTCAAGACGCGCCGCCGCCGCGGCGGCTGTGTCGAGAATCTGCGCCTGTCGAATTTGGTAATGGAGCGCGTGTTCTGCCCGTTTGTTTTTAATATGTACTACAGCTGCGGCACGGCCGAAAAAGACCGCTGGGTGTGGGAAAAGACGCCCTACCCCGTGGACGGCGGCACGCCCGCGTTCCGCAACATCCGCATCAACGGTGTCACCGTCGTGGGGGCCACGGCGTCGGCGGGTTTCTTCTACGGTCTGGCCGAAAGCCCTATCGATGGCCTGAGCCTGACGGACTGCCATATCGAGATGGCCCGCGGTGCGGCCCCCGAAAAGCCCGCCATGATGGGCAACTTGGAGCCGATGAGCGCGCGCGGGTTCTTCCTGCGCAACGCGAAAAACGTGGAATTTCACAACGTGACGCTAAAAAATGCGGACGGCGAAGCCTACGACACCGACGAGAGCGTCGACGGCGAGTTTTAACAGGAGAGAAGAATGAAACTGTACGATAACACGACCGAAAACGGCCAAAATTACAGAAATCCCGTGCTGTACATGGACTACAGCGACCCCGATGTCATCCGCGTGGGGGAGGATTACTACATGGTGGCGTCCAGCTTTACCTACCTGCCCGGTGTGCCGCTGCTGCACAGCCGAGACCTCATCCACTGGGAACAGCTGGCGTGGTGCGTCGAAAAGCTGCCCTTTGCCCGCTACGACCTGCCCGCCCACGGCTGCGGCACGTGGGCCCCGGCCATCCGCTACCATGACGGCATGTTCTATGTCTTTATCCCGCTGCCCGACGAAGGCATTTTTGTCACAACTGCGAAAAATCCCGCAGGCCCGTGGAGTGAGCTGCACTGCATCAAGCAGGCCTGCGGCTGGATCGACCCCTGCCCGTTCTGGGACGACGACGGCAACGCCTACATGGCCCACGCCTACGCCAAGAGCCGCTGTGGCATCAAGCACCGCATCGATGTCTGCCGCATGGCCCCAGACGCAAGCCGCCTGCTGGACGACGGGGTCGAGGTGTTCAACAACGAGCTGATGCACCCCACGATGGAAGGCCCGAAGTTTTATAAGCGCAACGGCTGGTACTACATCTTTGCGCCTGCGGGTGGCGTCGGCACGGGCTGGCAGGTGGCGCTCCGCTCTCGCAGCCCCCTCGGCCCCTATGAGCAGAAAATCGTTCTGCATCAGGGCAATGCCCGCACCAACGGCCCCCATCAGGGCGCGTGGATCGACACGCCCGCGGGCAAGGACTGGTTCTTCCACTTCCAAGACGACGGCGTCTATGGCCGCATCCTGCATTTGCAGCCCATGACATGGTGCGAGGATTGGCCGTTCATCGGCTTGGAGCAGAACGGTGACGGCATCGGCGAGCCGGTCGAGAGCTGGCCGCTGCCCCTGCCAGAGGTGGACGCCCCCTATGAGTTGACCGCGGATGACGACTTTTCCAAAGGTCTCGGCATCCAGTGGCAGTGGCAGGCAAACCCAAAGAAAGAATGGTACACCGCCGAAAACGGTGCACTGACGCTGCCCGTTCTGCCCTGCGCCCGCGGCGAAAGTCTGCTGTGGTACATGCCGAATGTGCTGACGCAGATGCCGCAGGCCCGCGCGTTCACGATGCAGACGACCGTCACGCTGGCTGCCGACGGCAACGGCGATGAGGCGGGTATCGCGGTCATGGGGCACGATTACTCTGCACTGGCGCTGCACCGCGGCGCGGCGGGCAATGAGCTGGTGCTTTACCGCGGCAAAGTCACGGCCCGCACAGCCGAGGGTGTGGCCGAGGAAGAAGGCGTCCTGCGCCTGCCGTTTGCGGGCGACACCGTGACCCTGCGCCTGTACTTTGAGGACGGCGGCACCGTACACTATGCCTATGAACTGAACGGGCAGGAGACGCTGCTGGACGGCAGCTTCCCCGCCGCAAAGTCAACCTGGTCCGGCGCAAAGCCCGCACTGTTTGCCCGCAATACCGCCAACAAGGCGGGTGGGCAGGGCCGCTTTGGCGCTGTGAGCTTTGAACGTCTGTGAGGGAAGCGACGATGAATGAATACGCTGAATATTTTTCGCTGATACGCGCAAATGACTTTGAGGGCGCAAAAGCCTATCTGGCCGTCAACCCTGCCGCAGCCAATGCGCGGGACAATACGGGCGTGCCCGCCGTCCTGCGCGCAATGCAGACCGGGGACGATGATTTCTGCCGCTGGATTATTGAGCAGAGCCTTTCCAAATTGAACGAGACTGACCCCGACGGGGCCACAGCTCTGCACTATGCCGCGGCCAAGGGAAGCCCGGAACTCCTGCGCTATCTTGTCGAGCGTGTCGGCTGGGACCCCCTGCGCGGCGACTGCAAGGGCCGCACGCCCTACGGCATCGCCCACATGGCGGGAAACGCGGCGGGCGAAGCCTACTTTGCCGAGGCCGTCGGCGCAGCATGGGATGATTTGTACGCCAACCCCGTGCTGCCCGGGTTCCGCCCGGACCCGTCCATTGTGCGCGTGGGCGAGGACTACTACATGGTCAACTCGTCCTTCACATGGTTCCCGGCCATCCCCATCAGCCACAGCCGCGACCTTGTCCACTGGGAACCCGTCGGTCACGTGCTGACTGACCCCGAAAACGCGATGTTACAGGGCCTTGAGGGCGGCCACGGCTACTGGGCACCCGATATTTCTTATTATAGTGGGCGTTTCTACGTCACGGCCACTCTGCGCCGCAACGACGACCATCCCCGCCCGCGCGCGCAGATCGTGACGAGTGCCCCCGCGCCCGAAGGCCCGTGGGACCCACCCGCCGTCATTGAGGAAAACGGCATCGATCCGTCGCTTTTTACGGACGGCGACGGCAAGCGCTACATGGTGCTGAACCGCGGCGCGCGTCTGCTGCCCCTGACGCCCGACGCCCGCGCGGCGACAGGCCCCGCCCGCCTTTTGTGGTACGGCGACATAAAGCGCGCTAGCGAGGGCCCGCACATCTTGCAAAAAGACGGGTGGTATTATATTATTTTGGCAGAGGGCGGCACCGGCATGACCCACCAAATCAGCGTCGGCCGCGCCCGCACGCTGGACGGCCCCTACGAGTCGTGCCCCTACGACCCGATTCTGCACCAGTACGACCCCAATGCTACTTTGCAAAAATCCGGCCACGGCGACTTGGTGGAGACACAAAACGGACAGTGGTACGCGGTTTACCTCTGCGCCCGCCCGCAGGACGGTTTCAGCCCGCTGGGCCGCGAGACCGCGCTGGACCCCGTGGAGTGGACCGCCGACGGCTGGCCCATCATCAACCGCCGCAAGGGGCCGTCCGCGCTGCAGCGCCGCCCCGACCTGCCGCGGTTCGTGCCCCACGCCGCCAGCCTTGACCCCGCCGATGCGCGCAGCCTTTGGGTCAGCCCGCGCCTGCCCGCCGATGCCGCATGGGACGGCTGCACGCTGAGCCTGCGCGGCGATGTGCGCGATTTGGACGACAAAGCAACAAAAGCGGGTATCTACACTCGCCAGACCGCCCTGCAATGCAGCTTCTCCGCACGGCTGGACACAGCCCTGCGCCCCGGCTGGCAGGCGGGTATCACAGGCTATTACGACGAAAAATCCTATTGCAAATTCGGCCTGCGCGGCACCGAAAACGGCACGCTGGCAGAGCTGACCGTCCGCAGCCCAGAAGGAAAGACGGTCGTGCGCAGTGCGCCCGCGGCCTGCGGCACCTTGCGCATGGAGGTTGACGGCCTGACGCGGCGGTTTTACCTCGATGACACACTGTTTGCCGAGCTGCCGCGGGCAGAATTCCTCGCCGATGAGGGTCGCGGCTGCCAAAAGCGCTTCACCGGCAGCATGATGGGATTGTATGCGGTCGGCGCGGATTTTACCGCAAAATTCGGCGAAATGTCGATAGAAAATAGCACATCTGATTGAACACTGTGAGAGGAGGCTCCCTATGGAGCTTTGGTACACCCAACCTGCCGCGGATTGGAATGCGGCGCTGCCCGCGGGCAACGGACGTCTTGGCTGTATGCAGTTCGGCGGTGTCGCGCGCGAGCGGTTCCAACTGAATGAGGACAGCTTGTGGAGCGGCGGCCCTATGCACCGCCTGAACCCCGACGCCTCGGCCACGCTGCCCAAAGTCCAAGAACTGCTCCGCCAAGGCCGCCTGCCCGATGCCGAACGGCTCGCGCTGGATGGGCTGGCCTCGACCCCGTGCGGCATGCGTGCATACCAGCCTTTGGGCGATTTGACTTTGGATTTTGACGGCCTGCCTGCCGAAGCCGACGACTACTGCCGCGGCCTTGACTTGGACGCGGGCACGCTCTACGTCCGCTTCACCGTGGGCGGCGCGCACTACGCGCGGGAGGCGTTCGCCTCCTACCCGGACGGCGTGTTCGTCCTGCGGCTGGCGACCGACGCGCCGCAGGGGCTTTCCCTGCGCTGCCGCTTGGACCGCAAGCGCCGCGAAGAGACAGGGCACTTGGACAATGCCACGACCTATTTCACGGGCGACTCCGACGGCATCGGCTTCACCGCCGCGGTCCGCTTGGCTGAGCATGACGGCGGCACGGCGCAGGCCGTCGGCGATACGCTGCTGTTGCGCGGCGCAAAGTCGGCCACCTTCCTGCTGGCTGCCGCCACGACCTACCGCGCGGTCGAACCCCTGCAGGCCGTCACCGCCTGCCTTGACGCCGCGGCCAAACAGGGATATATTGTTCTTAAAAGGCGATATGCCGAAGATATTTGCAATAATTTTGATACCTGCCGCCTCACCTTTGCCACAGACCCTGCCTTGGAATCCTTGCCCACCGACGAACGCCTGAGGCGCGCCGCCGCACAGCCCGACCCGGGGCTGGACGCGCTGTACTTCCAATACGGACGGTGGCTGCTGTTTGCGGCCAGCCGCCCGGGCAGCCTGCCCGCCAACTTGCAGGGCGTCTGGAACGATTCGTTCTTTCCGTCGTGGGACTCCAAGTATACGATCAACATCAACACCGAGATGAACTACTGGCCCGCCAACATCTGTGGTTTGGCGCAAAGCGAGGAACCGCTGTTTGACCTGCTGGCCCGCATGGTGCCCAACGGCCAACGCACTGCGCGGGAGCTGTATCACTGCCGCGGCTTCGTCGCCCACCATAACACCGATTTGTGGGGTGACACCGACCCGCAGGACCGCTACATTCCCGCGTCCTTCTGGCCGATGGGTGCAGCGTGGCTCTGCACCCACATCTGGCGGCATTATCTCTACAGCGGTGATACGAAGTTTTTGCGTGCACAGTTCCCGACGCTCGAGCAGGCGGTGCTCTTCTTCACCGACTTTTTGGAGCAGGACGCCGATGGTTATTATGTGACGAACCCCTCAGTCTCACCTGAAAATACCTACATCCTGCCGGACGGCGTGCGCGGGCATCTCTGCATCGGTCCCACGATGGACCGCCAGATTTTGCGCGAGCTGTTCGCGGGCTACCTTGCCGCCGCGGCCAAGCTTTCCGTCACGAATGAGACGACCTGCGCCGCGGCTGCCATCCTGCCCAGACTGCGCCCGACGCAGATCGGCAGCGACGGACGCTTACTCGAATGGGGCGGCGAGTACGGCGAGGCCGAACCCGGCCACCGCCATATCAGCCACTTGTATGGTCTGGCTCCGGGCAATGAGATCAGCACTCTTGCTACGCCGGAACTTGCCGCCGCAGCGCGCAAAACACTGGAATACCGCCTTGCCCACGGCGGTGGCTACACAGGTTGGAGCCGCGCGTGGATCACGCTGTTTTGGGCGCGGCTGGGGGAGGGGAGCAAGGTCGAAGAAAACCTGCGCGCCCTCTACGCCAACTCCACCTTCCCGAATCTGATGGACAACCACCCGAGCAAGCGCGGCCCTGTGTTCCAAATCGACGGCAACTATGGCACGACCGCCGCTATGGCGGAATGCCTTGCCCAAGTCAGCTATGACGGCGTCAACCCACAGGCCGTGTCCCTGCTGCCTGCACTGCCGCCAAGATGGCAAAGCGGCGCGGTGCAGGGCCTCTGCCTGCCGGGCGGCGCATGCCTTGACCTCGTATGGGAAAACGGCACTTTGCAGACCGCGGCCTTGCACGCCGCGGCTCCGTGGAAAATGCGCCTGCACTGCGCGGGCGCGGAGGCTGAAATCGAGCTTTCGGCAAGGCAGAGCGTAACCCTGAACGCCGCCCTGCAGCCCATACATTAAAAAACGGAGGGAAAAATGAACGACCATACGGCAGAAGTCCGCAGCTCCCGCAACCTGCGCCGCGGGGCCCACCAGCTTTTAGAGCTGTACCGCGGCCATTGGGGCCAGCTGTTTTGGGCGGCGTTCTGGTTTACTGTCAAACATTCTCCGGCGTGGGTCACGCCGATCGTCATTGCCAACATCATTAACATTGTCACCGATCCGGAGCATCATAATCTGACGCAGTTCTGGCTCAACCTCATCGTCGGCAGCGTATTTATTGCGCAGAACGTCCTGACGGCGTGGCTGCACACCCGCGCCAGCTCGGGCCTGACCCGTGGGGTGGAAATGGAACTGCGCGGCGCAATGGTGCATAAATTGCAGCGCCTGTCCATCCAGTACCACACGCAGGCCCAGACCGGGCGGCTGCTGTCCAAAATCATGCGCGATGTCGAAAATGTCGAGCAGATGATGCAGTCCTGTTTCAGCTCCATCGTGCCGCTCGTCACCAGCGTGACCGTGGCGGTCATCGTCACGGCGCTGAACGACCCGCGCGTGCTGTGGCTCTATCTGTTCGCGGTACCCGTGGCGGGCATCACGGTGGGAGTGTTCCGCCAGCCTATCCGCAAATCGAACCGCTGTTTCCGCCGCGAGATGGAGCGCACGCAGGCCGCCGTCAGTGAGATGCTCGAGATGGTCCCCGTCACCCGCGCCTACGGCTTGTCCGAAGAGGAGGCCGACCGCATGGATGCCCTGCTGGGAGGCGTGCGCGACTCGGGATTTCGGCTCGACACGACGAACTCGCTGTTCGGCGCGACAAGCTGGGTCGTGTTCCAGCTGTTTCAGATGATTTGCTTGGGCTTCACGGGTCTGCTGGCGTGGAACAAGGTCATCACGGCGGGCGAGGTCGTGCTGTACCAGAATTATTTCGGACAGATCGTCACGGCCGTGTCGGGCGTCGTCAACCTGTTCCCGGCGCTGGCCCGCGGCATGGAGTCGCTGAACAGCATCAACGAGATCATGGCCTCCGGCGACGAGGAGCAGAGCGGCACGACGCCCGCCCCTGTGCCGCTGCGCGGCGCGGTGCGGTTTGAACACGTGGCCTACCGCTACCCCGACGCCGAGTGCTCCGTGCTGACGGATTTTGACTTGGCCGTCCCCGCGGGCAGCAGCGTGGCCTTTGTCGGCCCCAGCGGCGCGGGAAAATCGACGCTGCTGAGCCTCCTCATGGGCTTCTGCCGCCCCGGTGCAGGTCGTATTTTGGTGGATGACATCGACCTGCGCGACATGGATTTGAAGAGCTACCGCAGCCAGATTGCCGTTGTACCGCAGAATACGATTTTGTTTTCGGGCACATTGCGGGATAACATTGCCTACGCCGCACCCGACGCCACGGACGAAGAGATTCTCGCGGTCATTGATGAAATCGGCCTGCGAGATATGGTTGACCGCCTGCCGAAGGGCATTTACACGAACTTAGCCGAGCACGGCGGCAACTTCTCGGGCGGGCAGCGCCAGCGCATTGCGATTGCGCGGGCCCTCATCCGCCGCCCGCGGCTCATCATCTTTGACGAGGCCACCAGCGCCCTCGACTCCGAGACGGAGCGCCTTGTCGCCGACGCCACCGCCCGCCTGATGGGCCGTTGCACGACCTTCCTTGTTGCGCACCGTCTCTCCACTATCCAAACCGCCGACCTCATCGCCGTGGTCGAACACGGCCGTATCACCGAACAAGGTGGCTACGAAGAACTTATGACAAAGAAAGGCCGGTTCTACGACCTGAAGATATTGCAGAAATAGTGTGCCCGCTATATTATAAAAGCAGCATTACCAGCAGGTATTGATTTAATAAGTTGTTTGTTGTAACACGACTTTGGTTTAGACCATCAACAAGCTCGAAAGCAACGATGAGAACGGTCTAAACGGTTTCGGCCGCGACATTGCGTACTGTGTCGATCATATCATCGGCAACAACGGCATGGAAAATGGTATGAAGCCAGAGGAGACTGTACAGAAGTATGTGACCTTGGAGGAATATTCTGACAGCTATAAATAAGAGTGACAGGCTTTCCCTGTACGAACGTCGCAGACAGCTGATTGCGGTTTTATATGAACGGCAGAACGATACCATTGGTAATCTTGCTTTTGAATTTTCTGTGAGCTCACATACCATCCGAAATGATATTCGGGTGCTTGAATTAGAATATCCAATCTATACAAGGATGGGAGCGGGTGGTGGTGTGTTCATTCTGGATTCGAGCCGCTTGCAGCAGCGATGGCTGACGGTACGCCAGCGGGAACTGCTGATGGATGTGTGCAGCGTTTTGGATGATGAACAAGCCCTGCTTATGAGATCCATCATTGGCGGGTTATCGCCTTGAATTATGAATGGCGTGTAAACAATTAGCACTTGCCATTGACAGACTGCTAATTGTTGGCGTATATTAAACTTACGGATTTATTCTGTACCAGCACCTTTACAACTGAATACACAGCATAACAGGTACTTTACTTTCCCGGTGGGGCGCACAGCAAGGTCAAGGCAGACCCTAACCCACGGCGGGGAGAGAACATAATGATACTCCAGATGCCCCACAGCTTCAGATGGGGTGACCGCGCTTGGGTTGTAAGAAGTAAGACCCTTGCAAAGTCAGTGAACGGTCGTTGCCAGCGGCTTGCCTGTTATGTTCCCAAGTCTGGGGGCGAGCGGCAAATTAGACATTTTTCTTCAGCATTTATTTTGATGTATACGGTTTCTTTTATTATTTACATAACCGTGTGATTAACGCTATTATGCGTATTATTTGATTTTTATTGAATTCACATCAAAATTTGCAGGAAAAGTGTACCCTTACGCCCGGATAGAGCAGAGAAAATATAGAAAGAGCCCGGAGGACCTTACCAAATCGGTAAGGTTCTCCGGGCTCTTTTTTCTCCCCCGGAAAGTGTATTCAAGAGGGTTACACAGAGTAATGATACAGCACGGAAAGGTAGTGAACTTATGATTAGACCAATTCTGAGAGATTGTGCGAAATACGTACGAGGACCGCCGAAGTGAATCAGAACTGATTCACTCTGGGGTGGTAAAATCGAAAAAGTGAATCAAATCTGATTCACTCCCACATTTCGCCCAAACGCGCCCTGTGTGGGGCAGGTGCCACACGCAGCACACGGATACGAAACAGCCAACGAACCCGCCGTTTGGCGCGTTTGTGGGGCTGTGGGGCGGCGTGAGCCGTACAACTTAACACTAGAGAATAAAACTTACTACACACAAAATTACGATAATATGAGATAATAGATGTATATCAAACAAGAAGGGATGATGCAAATGACTTTTACGAAACTTCCGAAATCTATTACCGCAGAAGAACTCCTCTCAACGCCGCTGCCGCCCGTAAAGTGGATTATCCCCGGTCTACTCCCAGCCGGATTGGCGCTGTTTGCCGGTCCCAGCAAGGCGGGAAAGAGTTGGCTGACCTTGTGGCTGTGTTTGCAGATCGCGCAGGGTAATCCTGTCTGGAATCGAGAAATAGAGCCGCGTACCGTGATTTATTTCTCGTTAGAAGATACATTCAATCGTTTGCAAAACCGTATTTTCCAGCTGATTGACGGCGGAGATGCCCCAGAGCGACTGATTCTTCAAACCGAATGTCCGAGCATCGGGCAGGGTTTAGAGGAACAGGTAGAATCTTTGATTCATACATACCGCGATGTTGGCTTGGTTGTCATCGATACGCTTCAAAAAGTGCGTGTAAGCGATGGAAACGGCGGAATGTATGCAAATGACTATAAGGAGGCCGGTGCATTGAAAAAGCTTGCTGATAAGTATGGCATCTGCATTTTGCTGATGGAAAGCCTCGAAAGTTATATCCAATGGAAAATCCTGTACTTGAGGATGCATAGTGTCCCCACATATTTGCAGATGTAATCGTATCAGAGAAACAGGCGAATTTTAATGTGTTTTGCGTTAAAACCGAAATTTTCGGAGAGTATGCTTTAATAGCATTTCGAGAAAATGCTTCAAAGTGTCGTAAATAAGATTCCATATCTCCTACAGTAATATGCGCAATGGCTTCTCTCATCTGACAAAGAACTTCACGCGGGAAAAAGTATTGTACTATCTGCGGAAGTTCTTCCCAGGAAACCTTTCCCGAAGCGAACCGTGAAAATTCGTTTATAGCCTGTAAAACGTGCGCGGTGATTTTTGCTTTATCAAAATACAGCAACGCATCATAATCATCATTCATGACATTTCCCTTGGAAAGCCAGATTTTATCATCCCAAAGGGCTTGAAGAGAAAGTTCATTACAGGAACGATAGCGAAATAGCATTGGCGGAATCATCGATTGAATGCCGTCCAATAGGGGTTTATACAGACGATTATATTCCTCGATCGAAAGGCTGCCTTGAAGCGCGGTATCATTCATCAGCTTCGCGTATTCTCTGAGAGTCATCACATTCACTCCCCTTTTATAGATTGCGTTACAAATTAACGAATCCTGCAGTGCTTATTATGCGCCAAATTGTATCTGGGCAGTTTTGTGAAGTGGATAGGCATTGGCTGGTATTTCATTACTGTATGTTCCAAAATGCAATCACTGTACTCATGTTTTCAGCCGATATTTACGCGCACGTCCGGCGCCTTCTGCAACAACAGCCTCTTGTTCAATCAATTCTGCCAAATACATTTTCGTGCGGGAAACCTGAAGTCCGACCGCCTCGGCAATTTCTTTGCTTGCCGCTTTAGGAGTGTCTGTCAGGTACTGTAAAATGTCCGCTTTGCGACGTTCAGCAATGCCGCCTTCTTTATCGCCATTTTTTGCCGCCACTTTTTTGCCGCCACTTTTTACCGCCATTTTTGCGGCGGAAAGCGGTAGTGTCAGCGTTGTCCGATCTGGATTAAATGCTTCAACAATCTCTGGCACCTGCCACCCCTGCTTTTGCCAAACGGAGCGAATACTTGGCAATCCACTTCCTGCACGCTCGCCAACATTTATCAGATTGAACATTTTGATCAGCGATTCGTTGCGTGGATCCGATACACCGCCCACAAGAGCCTCCTGCACATTGATACGGAAAGCACCCGGATTTGCAATACGAATTTTATCCGGCCATTTTTGAATCACCAGACCGCGTCGGTCATAGTAGTCGGCATGAATCAAGGCGTTCGCTAAAGCCTCGCGCAAAGCCTTATGCAGAGGAGTATCGTCAATGCGATCTGTACCCTCCAGCTTAAAAGGTACTTTAATATCCTGCGCGATTCGGTTGTATACACGGAAGTAGAAATCGCAAATATTACCACTCCAATCGCCGGAACTGGAGACTATACGATCTGTCCACCGTTCATCTTCTGTAGCCGAACGGTCATGCTCTTGATAATCCAGAAAATAATGTGGGAACTCGCGTACAATTTCGTATTCATGGCCGAACATAAGCAATCCGGCAGCAGTGGGGCGCAGCTTGCCATCTGCGTCTCGTGCCATAGCACCGATGCGGTGCAGAAAATCCTCCACAGCTAATTCTGACCATACATGACCGGGGCGGAGATTATCCATGCGCTGGCGATAGCGGCGGATGGTGTCCCTGTCAAGGCAGTCTATTGTCATAGTATCCATGACGCGGGCGTCCTGCGAAATATCCGCCTGATCCCGCATCATGGCGCGCACTTCATCCTTGGTGCAGCGGTAATCACCCTCGCCATTCCGGCGATATGTTCCCGTAAAAGGATCGACACCAGTATAGACGGGTTTGTCGTGGCGGTCGGCGCGGGGTACTTCGATGACAACAATCTGGTTGTCACCGCTTTCTACGATTTGTACATTGCGGTCAGAAAGGATATTTACATTGACGATGGAGTGATTATTGACGCTGTTCCAGAAATCAGAAACAAGTTTTTCGGGGGCGGGGAGCGGCACACTGGAAAAGCTCTTGTCTGCATTTTCTACAACGCCAAGCAGAATATAACCGCCGAAAGTATTGGCAAAAGCCGAGTATGTCTCCCAGATGCTATGGGGCAGACCGCCTTGCGCTTTTTTGGCTTCTATGCGGTTGTTCTCCTTATATTTGCTTAATTGTGTGAGATTCAGCATATGTAGTGCGCTCCCCCTAGTGTAATGTAATCATATTATACAATAAAGCGTATTAAAGTCAAATATAAAGTATATAGAAAAGTGGCGATTAACTTTGTATGACGGGAATCTCAAACCTGCGGGGTCCCTGAACATTTCCAGATAAACCATGCTCTTTCAGATATAACAATGGGTATGTTTCAGGTGAAAAGCTGCAAATTAGCTGAAGCTCCATATATTTTCCATAATGTTGGTATCTTTCTCCGCTGATAACAAACTTACTGTCGTCAATTGTAGAAAAAGGCTTATTAACTGCAACCACCCTGCACTTGAATAATACCGCCTGAATTGGCGCTCCAACATATATAAATATCGTATCTCCAATCTCCACATTTTTCATGGACTGTTTCCAATCAATGACGGCAAAATTTTGAAAGGCTGCGCAAACGTCATACAGCTTTGGATTACAGGGAATAAGCCAGCTATTCATGCATTGTCTCCAATCTGATTAAGAATCTTAATTTTGTTTGCAGGTGTACCTATTAAGCAAACTTTTGTTGCAATCCGATCTGATACAGAATGATTCTGTCTAGACAACACATTATTTCTTATAAATACACCTCGAAAAACATAGCCCGCCTTCTGCGAATCTTTTGCAAAAATCAAGTCATAACCATCATAATGTTCCGTATTCGAATTTTCTGAACCCTTCAGATCGTCAAAAACGAGCCTATTCCAATCCGGTGAAAGCACATTAACACACCCAAATGCCGCAGCATGAGGTTTTCCATTCTCATAATGTGCAAGCTTAGGAAACCACAGACGAAAGCTACCATTGCCCATTGCATTAGGCCAGCAGGCTTTCATCCACCCTGCGTAGTTAGTTCCGATTACGGCGTTTATGGCATCTTTTATTGTGTTAAATTCGATTGGCTGATTTGCATCAAGTATGATCTCTCGTTCAGGCTGATTACCTACCATCATAAGAAAATCCTCCCAACAAAATTGACATTGTGACATCATTCGATTAAGTCTACGTCGCAAGACAGCAAAACTTTCAACATCGAGATGGGATCTCTACGCAGAGGTGCCTTAGGGTTTAGACTTCTAACCATCAAGGCACAGTCTTCCTTCGTTGCATTGGAGATAATTTCCAAATTTCTCCGCGCACGAGATGCACCCACATAGAAATACATAGCTCCTTTGTCAAAAGTGCTGCTGTCAACGTCAATCAAAATAATGGCATCTGCTTCGAGTCCTTTGAACTTTGAGCAATTGGAGAACAGGCACTCCTTTCCCTTATGGGTATAATGTCTGCTGTAATCGCCGACACTTTCACATTCCGTATAAGGTGACAGAATACTATTATTAAGTGTGTTTTTCACGCTGAGAATAGTTATGCTTTCACAGGTGTCTTTCAAACTGTCAATGGCTTTATTGATGTACTCGATTTGTTCGTCACTGTTTGCTATTGCATACATATGAGGCTTAATGCCACTCTTGGGACCCTGTTTTGCCGTAATATTACGGTCGTTCTTGGGCAACGGTTTGATTGAAGTAGTTGCAATTTCGTATGTGTTGCGGCAATTTCGATGCAGCGTCAGCTTGCATTCTGAGTCGGAGATGCAGGCGGGAAGTTGTGCATCAGCGCCAGCGCCCTGAACAATTTGATTGCGGTCACAAAATAGATAAAACGTCCCCCCGTTGCCCAATGCCACCAGTTCCAATATATCAATAATTTGGCAGCCATAACTTGAATCTTCGTTTGCTGAATCATCAACACCAAGCAAGCCAAAGTCTTGCCCTTCATCAACGATGACGTGTTTGTAGCCAAAGACTTCCTTTTTATCATAGCAATCGGACAACCATTGCTCTAGATCTTCCAAACCGTTCATATCCCCGGCAACTTTATAGGCCAACGCACTAATTGTCATGAAATCAACGTTTTCAAAATCTTTTTTCAGCAGCCCGCTTTTGTATTGCTGGTTCAAATGATCTCTGAGCATACGGTTAAAGCACAGAAATAAGACCGAATCTCCCTGCACACTATGTCGGCGTGCCTTTTCAACAGCAACCATGGTTTTACCTGTGCCTGCGGCACCATTTATAACAGCAGTTGGTTGCTCATCGAGAAAATCCAGAATCTTGTATTGCTCTTTCAACAGCATATTGAACTGCATTTCTACAAGTCCACGTTCCACTGATGGCATTTTAATGAGATGAAACTTGGGGCAAATCACATTGTTTACCAGAAGATTCAAGTCTGCATCCGTCATGCGATTTTCAATATAGCTATTGCCAATTGAAATCTCGATTGCCATAATTCGTTCTATGGCTGGTCTCGGATCAACCAAATCGTCGTAGCACAACGTGATTTTTTTATTGGCGTCGCTCCCGAACGGTATACGATTGACACGATCCTGTGCCATATCCGGAAACCACACAGCGCTAACAAATTTAATGTGATTTACCATACTGGCTACAGCCGGGTTGGTGTGATCTTTGACAAGTCTACGCAAAGTCGCACTGGCTGTCCGTGCTTGCCGGTAAGGTCCACCGTGCGGCATCAGCAAACCACTTGTGTAATGCCATTGACCATCCTCATAGTAAATTCCATCTCCAGCTTTTACTTCAATGGTAAGCGCACCAAGCTGTTTATTTACCACCAAGAAGTCCGTTTCCTTAGCAAGCAATTCGTTCGTGTCGGTAACGGCAACCGTTTCAACAGAATGGAATACATAGTAGCTATCCGGTAGCTTTTTCAGCGCCTCAAAAACAATGCCCTCGTGGCTCCGTGCATCGAATTCTTTGGGCTCAGCAGGTATCATGTGTGCCATAAGTTCATCACCTTATTGTTGTGTTGCGGATAATTTCTGCAAATTTCTCCGGCGTAAGTGTGTCATCGCCTATTTTGTAGGCTTTCCAATCGCAGTTTGGCCAGTTATCATACTCATCGGTATTATCAGAGGTATACAATGCCAATTTCAAATTGGGCCAAGCCATATCCGGCCATAACTCATCATTACTACGTTCCACTGTGATATGTGCGGATTGCACCGGGAATGGTAGAAAATCTCTTTCAGCAATTTTTTGAAGCGCGCTTACCCATTCCGCATCGCTGTCGGTTAATGGGAGGTTTTCGATAATCTCGTTCCATGATGTTGAATCCTCATCATATTCACAGTCTGTATGTAGCACGGTATCTAAGGAAGAATTGCGCTCGCATTCGGCTGTTGTAGCTTCTTCTTGCTGTTGTTCCTCAATGGGTTTCATCACGCCAAGCCACGGCTTGATGAAGTTGGCAGCGATGTGCCGATCCAACTGATCATGGATTTTCTGGTTGTAATAATTGCGCAGACACTTATAGCACGAAGTATCGCAGTCACAGCCTTGTACAAGATCGTAAGCCGCGTGCAACACATTTTGGAATGCAGCGCCATCTTTTGTCACGATTCTGCGTACATGCCCGGCACCACCGGCCACAGCATCATACAAAATGATGGAATAAATCAACCTATTATTCCAGTTTACCTTATGCAGAGTACCTTTTATGTCGGTTCGCTCAATGCCAAGGGCGGTTGACATTCCTTCCAGCAATGCGTAAAGCACAGACAGCATCGTGTTCGTGTCGCTTGCGGCAGGTGTCTGAAAAACAATCTTTGCAACATCGGTCTTGAAATCATGGGAAAGAATATACTTTTTAGAAATAGCTTCTTCATTTTTGCAGTAATATCCATACGGATTTTTATGCTTTTTAGGGAACGGATCATCCGTAGCATATCCGCAAACAGGGCACACAGCGTATTCCGGGCTGCGAACTACCACCACAAGAGAATCGTTGGAAGTAGATTCAATTTCGATGTTGTTCTCATTGACAGAGAAACTCAGGGTATCAATCACATTACGTGTAGGATCACCGATGTAATAGTCATCGGATTTGTACTCACGTTCTGGACGATGCATTGGAACATCTTTACCCTCTCCATTCTCGGCAATAAAACCGCGTCTAGGCTCCAATGTCGTCTGCCAAAATCTCTTTTTAATGGGAAAATGGCAAGAAACGCATTCACGACCTTCGCTGGGAATATCCTGCTTTGTGAAGTTTGGCTCAGCACATTCTTTGTTGGGACACTTACAAAAATGTCCTATCTCCCATCCATTCGAAGATGCTTTAGACGGCATTTTGCGGATATAGCGGCTTGTATACATTTTGCCATCTGCTATTACCTGTGAACCGGGCGCATATTCAGCAATTGCCATTTGGAGATCACGTGCCAGCTGCAATGCCTTGTTGCTGCCAACAGCCGAGACATCTGGTAGCAGTTCAACGGTATCCACAGGAAATCCATATTTGGGGAGAACATTGTTGCGCACAAGGAAATCTATCAAGCTCTTTTTGCCCTCTCCGTCTTCCCTTGCACAGCGGAACTTTTGCAGCTTCCTTTCATAGTCTCCTGCGTTTTTGTAATCCTTTACACGGGCATACGCTTTCATTTGTTTTTCATAGTAGTCAATCGTGTCCCGATATTCTTTTACTGCAATTTCCAAACAGCCATCATCGCCAATCAGAGAGTCAATCCATGAATAATCATCAATGCCGAGTTCTTTATGTACATCGGCAGGAATCGACTTTTCCAGTAGATTTTTCAAGTGCTGTGGTTTTTGCCGGAGATAATCTTTCAGCAGGTCATAGCCGCCTTCGTTCAAAAGTACCGTCTGATTATCCCCATCATATACTTTAGGGTAAGCGGTCAAGAACGAGCTCAGTGCAACTGCATAAATATGTCGGTTAATAACCTTGCGGTTCTTGATCTCAAAGACCGGTGCCTGTATCAAACCGCTGATCATCTTTTGCGGATTGTTATAGAACGTAAAATCGTGAGAACTTAGCTTTGCATAGGTCATTACAAACGCCGCAGAGTGCAATGCACGGCCGGCACGACCGGCACGCTGTACATAATTCGCGGGGCTCGGCGGAACGTTACGCATATATACAGTTTCCAATGAGCCTACGTCAACACCCATTTCAAAGGTGGTCGAACAGCTAAGCGCGTTGATCTTGCCGTTTACAAATCCCTGTTGGTAAATCGTCTGTTGATCTTTCGCCAACTGTGCCGTATGCTCTTTGATGAACAAGGGCGACATCCGAGTGTCCCTGTACAAATTAGCATAATGGTTGTTCTGCAAGTCGATAGTGGGATCATATTTTTCCAACGAACCGTCACACTTCACGGAAGAACAAAATTCCTTGCAATAATATGGCGTAACTTTCCCACATTTTTTGCAACGATAAAAATGTAGTTTGCTATCTCCGCTAAGGCGAATACTGAAATCTTTTGTAGAAATCGTAGTTTCTTCGTTTCGCTGCTTTGCGAATACATTATCCCAGTAACTCAAAAGAATCTCATTTGAATAATCCTCATCGCGTCCGGAAACACGGCATACACGGGCAAGACGAGCATTAGGATAATAGTTCCCGTTAGAACGCTTTCTAGCAGCCCAACCCATTACCCAACTGCGTTGGGAATCTTCCGCTGTTTTGATTGCCTTCATATAGCGCTGCTTTGCGGCAAAGAAAATATACTCCCGATCTGCATCCGTCAACTTAAAATCAGGAAGAATTGCTCCAGCATAGACCGCATCCATTACGAGCAGATTTAAGAAGTCTTTGCTTTCGGCGTCAGATATTCCGAATTCGTCTGCAATGTCACTGCAAACTTCAGTATTTGGATCATACTCAAATGAGAGCAAGCCCATACTCGCCAAACTTGTGGAGCGGCGTGCATTATACATCTCATTCAGCACGGCGATCCAAGCGTTACGCTTACAGGCGAGATCAATGTCCTGATTTTCAGGCTGATCCCATTCAGCAAAAGTTTTGTTGGCATTAAAATAGCGACTCAGTCGTTCCACAAAACTGCTGACGCTCAGGAAAGTCTTTCCTTCTTTTTTGCATTCCTCAATAACGTGCCAAATACCGCGGCGGCGCAGAAATTCCTGATAAGACTTTTCCATGTAGCAGGCAAAAAACGCAGCCTCGCTTCGACTATCGGAAAAACACAGGAATTGCCGATGCTTTGTTGTTGTAGTAGTAGTCCGTGTATTGCGGGCCGCGAACAGCCCTCTACCGGAAGTTCGATTTTCTTTCGGTATCGGCGTTTCTTCTGTCTCAGGGAGAATATCAAATAGTTTTGTTCCAAGAACGGATGTTGCAGCTTCTGCGCCCAAATAGAATCTGCGCAGGTGTCCAAATCCACAAGCACTGCACTTGATTTGCTTTGTGTTTTTGACGGTCACCTTGGATAGCTTTATGTAATTAGATGCCGCGTGATCACAAGGCGCTTCCAGTTTGGCATCAGCCTCACCGCTGATGGCTCCGCAAATGGGGCAAATCACATAATCATTTTCTGCACAGCCGGTTTCATCATCAATCGTGACAGCTTTCTCGTCATCGTCTTCATCAAAGATATGGGCTTCGCCTTGTTCTTTGACAAGGTAATACTCTGCCTTGTCATCCCACTGCTTTACATTTTCCAAATGGTCACCAATCGTTTTTCCGACGATGGCAGTACGTCCGCAGTCAGTGCAAATAGCGCACTCAAACACAGCCTGTTGCTGAGAACCATTTCCCGTGAATAATTTTCTCTGCAAGAACAACTGTTTGGGGGTATTTAGGGTAATATAAGCCCCCTCAAGTGCGCGCACAAAGAAGTGATACCGTGCTTTTATCAGCGAAACTTTACATTTTTCTGCGCGGGTACATACGTTGATAAACGCCACAAGTTCCTCTTTGCTGAGCGTAAACTGTCGGTCTGCCAGCTTTTGGAGCAGTTCATTGACAGACAGCGGACCGCTTTGAGAACAAATTCCTCTGACTGCTCCGAACAAAGGACTATGCAATAAAAGTTCGAATAGGCGTTCATCCTCATCAGCAGCATCCATGGTGAATCCATAATCTGCAAGAATCTCACTCGGTACGCGTTTGTTTTCCGCAATTTCCGTAAAAAGTTGATTGGGAATTTTCCAAGTGTCTTTTAAGGCTGGCTGTTTTTCTTTGGAACGGATAATATTCTCCCGCAGGAATGGCGCACCGCACAAACGGCTGGCAAAAGCAATAATATCGTCATCCGCATCATATCCACCAAGAGTGGCGCTCGTCAAAATATACTGTACACTGCCCGGCGTACTGATGCGGGCGCGCAGCCTGCGCATCAGTAGGGAGGTTTCCATTCCTGTTGCACCTTTATAGATATGGGCTTCATCCAATACAATATAGCGAAGCTGAGCCCCAGAAAAGACTTTGTCATCTTTGGGGCGCAGCATCATATATTCAAGCATCGAATAGTTGGTGATCAGTATGTGCGGAGGATTTGTTTGCATCTCATCGCGGCAAATAACTTCGTTGGGTAGAGGATGTGCATTCCTGCCGTTGACACGCTGATACTCCGCCAACGCACGGTCTTTGGTTTGCTCAGTATTGCCATTATAAAGTCCAAAACGAATTGTAGGGTGATCCTTCAGCAATTTTTGCAGACGCTTAATCTGGTCATTAGCCAATGCGTTCATCGGGTAGATAATAATGGCACGCACAGCATCGTTCAATGTTCCGGCTTCTTCTTCCTTCAGGAGAGAGTCTATAACGGGAATCAGAAAACACTCGGTTTTACCGGAGCCTGTACCGGTCGTAACAACAAGATTTTTTCGTGCGTTGGCCTTTTCCAATGCAGCGATCTGATGGAGATATAACCCACGCTGAATTTTCAGTTCCTTGTCCTTTTCGGCGCAGTTTTCAAGTGTGTCGAATAATGGACTGACCTTATGCTCAGCAATCAATTCTGCAATCGATTCGCCGCTTTCATACGATCCGCTGACTTCAAGATATGGTCCTTTGGCAACTGCGCCAGACTCCTGAATAGATTTCTTCAATTCATCGGCATAGTCCGGATCAGCAAAGTCAAATGTTGTGGTAATATAATCTGTAAATGCGTCTTTTATTTCCTGTGAAGCGGTAATAGGATTAAACATTTTTACAACCTCATTTATTCTTTACCATTTCATATTCAAATTTATCGGGAATTTGAAGGGCTTCCTTCTCGGCACGACTCAATGTGCGTTCGGCTTTATTTAGTATAGATCCATGACCGGCATCGATATATACAGCATCCCCGGTCACAGAATACATGGCAAGGAAATGCTCACTGATCAGCCAAATATCAATCGGATTTATTAACTCAAATTCTGTTTTGGACGAATCATTGCAGAAAAAGAACCATGACGCTTGTTTTGTATTCCAAAACTGAAGAGTTCCCTGATAATGTGGACACTTTCCGTCTTCTTCGGCAGGAGCATCGGATACATCAATATACTTCAAATCCACAATTCGGGTCATTGAATCTCGCAAACCAAGAACATTATAAACACCTTTTTCCCAATCCCAGCAGGAGGCAGACTTCAACTTCAAAATGGCATTTCGGTAGTTGAAATCGTATGGATTGCCAACAACCAGTTTGCCTGAATAAATTTCAGATTCCTCTTTTTTGAACACGGACTTTTTAATCGTTGTGACGGAAAAGCTATAAGCACCATCTGCTAAGCTAAGATTCTTTTCCAGCTGTTCATCTTTTCCATAGACGAAGTAGTTGTAGGGCTCTTTCTCCACATCATAGAGATATACATGAAAGTCTTGTCCCTTGTTTCCAATAAAGTTATCCTCAATTTCCCAGTAAAGCGCTCCATTTTCATAGATAAGCGGACACCTATTGAACGATGGCTTAAAGTGAACCGTCAACAAATTGTAAAAGACTGGTTTATTCATTCCTCTTTCTAAGCGCACAAAAAGATTTGCATTGCTGTCGGTTCCTTTATGCATCTGGAGAAAATTTCCGATTTCATATAAGTGATTGCTCTTAGAGCAGACGAGTTCATCATTGCCCATGAAGAACTTCGCAACCCAGCCTTTGGGACAATCGATACTGATAAAAGAATCAGCTTTCAAGTCATCAACCCAAAGGTCTTTGTTTTCCAATGTGAAAAGGTTTCTATGCTGGTCACTTTGCAATAAAGTGGCGTGAACCACTGGCAAGGATAATTGCAGTGTTGCCATGGCGGTAAATCCCGGTATTTGAATGGTATTATTTCCCGGTTCTGAGTAGATTGTGAATTCACGGTGCCCATAATGAGCATCAAAGGTCTGTACTGTTACGGTTTTTCCTTCATCAAAGAATATCGGATAATTTAGTGAGTAGGTGAACTCTGGAATCACAAAATAATCATATACACACGCATTCTTGCCGCTGGCTAAGTCAAAAATTCTAATGCTATGCGAACCCGATTCGCCTATGATTGGCAGATAAAAATCTTTTTCCTGTAAATAGGCTGCAAGAGGGAATGTCTTGCCATCCAGTTGAATTTGATATTTTTCAATTTTTTCTTCTTCCGGAAGTTCAACGTCTACCGCTTCAATTCTGCTATGAACGGTGTACATAGCATTCTCGGAAAGCGCAAATGCAGAAGAAATTCGTTCGGGACGAACTTTAACTCGTACGCGACTTTTGGTGCTCGAATCCGCATAAAGTTCGATGCCGTTTACGGTTAGGCAGTGCAGAGCATTAACATCCAATGCGAATTTTTGTGCAAAATCGCATTCGACTGTATAAATGTCCCCAGAATCCTCATCGAAGTCAACATCGCTTTCCAAAGGCGTGAACAAATATGCCGCACCGTCCGCCGTCTTTTGAATATTACGGATTTCATGTCCCATATTTCGGCTAAGAATCAGATAATCTCGATACAATGTTTTGTGAGAATCATAGATTACATGATTGTTGTCGCCAATTATAACCTTGACGGAGAAGTGAAGGTTTGCGCTTTGCACTTGGTTCAGGAGAAATCTGTATTCTCGGCTGGTAAATACTTGATTGCCAAAGATCTTCATGGGTTCGGTATAAATTTCTTTACCGTCAAGTGAAATTACTACTTGAGGCCGGTTCCCATTCGCAATTAGTTGGCAGTCACTTTCTTCAAATCGAATTTTAGGGAGAACAATATAGGCAATTCCATCTATCAACTCATAGCTGGCATGAATATCAGACCGATGGATCGCCACACGATCGTTTCTATGATTCTTCCGGCTATCCTGCGCCTGTTTCCGCTGCCCTCTGGACTGTTGTTGGAACCACCGGTAGATAAGCAAGTCAAGGCGAAAGTGCTTTGTATCCAGTTGTTCATCTATGCCGTATCCACTTGTAATCACATCCATTTTGTGGATGATGTCTTCACAAAATACACAAGCATATCCTTGGCAAAGTTCCAATAATGTTTTGAAGCTTGCAGAGACAACCGCAGATCGAACATCGACCTCTGAATCGAAATTGTCATTCCATTTGGCCTTGATAGCCTTAACTAAGGGCTTGAAAGCCGGATCGCCGGGTATGTACTGGCAGTCAAGGGTATTTACATAAAAGTCAAAAAGGATTGAGAAAAAACGGTTTGCTGCATCGGCAGGCTCCAAAGCGTGGATGAGTAAAGTATCATAATATCCTTGGTATCGTATTCCGTTTTTCTCGGTTGGAACAAGAAAATGATTCGTAAGGCGCATCACCTTATCAATCGCTTTGCAAAAGAAGCGATAATAGTGCTGATATTCCGTTGTACCTTGTCCCAGTGTATATCCGCAGAAGTGCTTAAATACAAACACCCAAATTTTACTTTGCGATTCGTCATCGTCCGCACTTCTCCCTTGCAGCGCGAAAATCGTTTCAAGAATAATTGCTTTTTCTTCTGTAATGGACAGCCCTTTTCCCTCAACGAATCGCTTATCAAATGCAGATTTTGCGTAGGAATACACTGCTATTCGCTGCTCTTCCGTCAGAATAGCATTACCAAGAAACGTCTGAGTGGTATATATCTGGTTTATGACTGGTACAACTTCAAGACCTTCATCAACTTTTTCCCCTGAAAAGTCCATTGCGCGCTCAATATCTTTCCATACGAAGCCGTTGCTCTCTGTAAGCTGTCTCGATGACACACCAGCCCTTTTAGCTTCTCGATGCAGTGCCATATGGACACTTATGTTTTTACACAATTCCGCACTGTAAATTATTTTGTTCGGAAACAACTGCATCAGATTTTTCTGTAAAGCATTGCTCATTTCCATAAGTGCCACGACTCCTCCTGTTATTCAACTTTTGAGTTTTTTAGATTCGTTTATAAAATTATAGCAGATTTAAACAAAAATGTCACGAATTATACGAGCTTTTGATGCTTAGTGTAGAAAACTGCGGGATCTTTATTGAGCAGGGGAGCTGTTCTTGTGCTTTTGCATTTTAGGTACTTTTCATTTACATTGTACATTCTTATCTGTCCAATAGTCCGTACTCCTTGAGGATTTCCCCGATAATTGTATGAGTGCACATATTCTTGGACAATATATTATGCATTGTGATATAAGATTGAGAAAACGTATAGAGACATCTAATTGTTTATCATGTTATATGCAAAAAAACAAAAGCAAAAATTCGAGGAAGCCGAAGCAATAATGATTGACAGTATGCCAGGGAGAACTGCTGATGGATATGCAGTTATTTAGATGATGAGCAAGCCTTGATGGTGAAATCCATCATAGGTGGGTTATCGCCTTGAATTATGAATGCCGTGTAAACAATTAGCACTTGCCATTGACAGACTGCTAATTGTTGGCGTATATTAAACTTGCGGATTTATTCTGTACTAGCACCTTTACAAACATCGGTGTACAAGGGGTACAAACAAGATAAAATAGAAATGAGGGGCGATAGAGCGGAAATGTCAGATTTTCCACTCTATCTGAACATGGTCGCTGGTGGCCTTGATCGTAGAGATCAAACCATCAGCGGCTTTTCTTTTGTCGTCAAAATCTATGCTGTCCCAGTTGTCGAGATAATAGGATAACTTCTTTATCTGCTGGGGAGATATGGTTTCAACACTCAATTCGGCGATTGCCTTTGAAATGGTCTGGCGTTGGGTGTCCAGTTCTTCAATTTTTTTGTTGGCGTAGGCAAGCAAGGTCGCATTGGCTCCGGTCAGCGTATCCAGCAGCTTTTCAATTTCTGCCTCCACCTGTGCCAGCTCCACTTGATAGGCGGTCAGCTTCGGATTGACTTTTTCCTCCCTGCCGTGGAGTATCTGAAAGTCTTTGAACTTCTCCTGCATGGCCGAGAAAATGAATTGCTCAAATTCTTCTTTGCGGATTTTCCCGC
>ERZ773277.709-NODE-709-length-34748-cov-6.081227_pt1 | contig 34748 bp, 26 predicted proteins | sample MGYA00511957_ERZ773277 | MGnify/ENA primary metagenome ERZ773277 (study PRJEB29015, sample SAMEA2737800) | human gut metagenome | biome: human gut; feature: human-associated habitat; material: faeces | place: China | collected 2012 ... | reverse complement strand
ACTGCGATTACGATTTTGAGGAGCTTGTCCCACCAGGTTGATTTTGTTGACATAATAATTGGGGTTAAGTTAAGTAAATACGCATAATCGGCTTATACTATCTTGATATAAACTGGTTTTCAATATTTACTTATGGGTTATTTATAATAATGAAAATTGATTGAAATGTTATCAGGAAATAGGGTACGGACGGGCAGGCGGCCTTTCAATAACGGGATAAGGCTTGAAATCCGTTCCGCCCTGTCTTTTACCCTGTTTCAGCCCGGCGGGTTCTTAGCCCAACGGATTTTCTTCTTCTCCGTTGTTTCCGCCGCCGTTACCACCGCCGCCGTTACCGCCACCTGTCTCTCCGTCCATGGCCGCCTGTACATCGAGAAATTCAATCTTCTCCCCTGCACGCGTAGACGTCAGATTCGGTTTCACACTGCTCGAAGCCCGAAAGTTAATCTTCACCGTCCTGATATTCTTGGATGTACAATCCTTTACATCCGCCACTCCCGCCGAGTGCGCCGAAAGGCTGAACACGCCGAACTCCTGAATATTCACCGAATGACCGTTATACAACGCCGTCCGCATCGCTTCCACGAAGTTCGTCAGCACACTCTTGATATCCCCGTAAGAAAGGGAACTTTTCTCTTTCATCTCGTACGCGATACTCTCCAGCGTCATTGTCTGACCCATCGTAACGAGGCGGGGATGAAACACTATCTCGGAATTTTTATTCTTCGGGTCTTTCCGATAACCCACTTTCTTAAATGGTACTGCCATAGTAAATTGAGAATTGAGAATTAAAAATTAAAAAATAGGGAGACTGAGCCGGGGTGCGCTATTGGCGGTTAACCATACCCTCTCTTGTTCCGTAGGACAAAGATACGGAAGTACGCACCGCTGTTTTGTCGTACATGGGTGCGGCGGTATATGTATGTCGATAGTTGGATTTCAAGTGATTATAATGTGCGGTTCGCTTCCGTAGTCCGTATTTTTTCCGTATATTTGAGGTATATCCGAGAGATGGCTCAAACAAAAAAAACAGTAATCATAAAACGTTTAAAATCATAACAAAGAGATGGAGAATCATTGCATTGAAGAACCTTTCATTATCCGTTCTTACAGAAAGTCGGAGTTGGCGCACTTATATAATCCCGATATGCCGCTTGTGCCCGCCATGCGCAAGATGAGGTATTGGATACAAAGAAATCCCGAACTGTACGAGGCCATGTACAGGTCGGGAGAAGCAAGGGGAGACCACCGCTATACGAGGCGGCAGGTGAGGCTGATTGTAGAGACGCTGGGAGAGCCGTAAAAAACAATACCACCGACATCAAACATATACCGAGTTTTTTACCTATCTTTGTCAGTGTACAAAACAAAGTAATTATGAATACCTTAGAATTAGAAGCTTATAAGGCAGAATTGGCAAGGGAAGTATTGAGCATTGACAACAAAGAAGTGCTGGACGATATAAAAGAAATCATATTGAAAGGTACGGGACATAATGCACCCTGCCGGATGAATTTCAGTGAGGTAAAGCAACACCTGCAAGCTTCTGAAAAGCGGTTTGATGCAGGAGAATACATCAGTGAGGAACAAATGGAAGAGCTTTTTAACTCACTGCGGTAATGATTATACGATACGACGTTAAAGCCCGGTATCAGATTGAAGAAAATCCTGTCCTCTCGAAGTCTGTGAACCATCCTCTCCCTACGGAAAAGAATAATATTTTGCCTATGTCGCCAATCCCGTTTGCCGTACATCAAACGGAAGTTGCAACATAGGCAGAACTTTTTTTGATATACATCCTATTGCCGGAAGTTACGCTCCACCTCGTCCGACTGGAACTTCACCACTTCATACTCCGTACTGCCCTGACCGTTCGTACGCGTCGCAAAACCATACTTCTCGAGCGCCTGCACCAGCTCCTGCTGCGTCTGCCGGTTCACCTGCACCTTACCGTAAATCGTAAGATGGGTAAGGATGGCGGAAGCGGGCATCCACTGAACAGACAAATCCTCTGCCAGAGGACGGCGGAAAAAGACGAACAGGTTCTCTTCCACCGGGTCCTTCATCCGGTGACGCTCGTTATGAGTGTTCAGCCCGTCTATCTCGTCGCCCTCGTACCAATACCGGAAGCCGCTGCCCAGCAGCGACATAGCCTGCGAATACACCCCCTGATAATTCACGGGACGACGATAATCCACCGAAAGCACCGATGAGGGCAGGAAACGCCGGTTGCCGTCGATGTCCTGCAAACACTGGCGCTTGTTGGTACTCGCGATGAACGAGGCATGCCGCGCGAAACAGAAAGCCTGCGTATCGTACACCTTGCGCTGCGTCACGCTCTCCTGCGTGATGATACGCTTCAGCCCCGCAAGGTCGGCCGCCTTCACACCCTGAAACTCTTCCATGTTGATGAGATAGCGGGTGGAAAGCAGCAGCATGTCGTCCTTGCTGTCCGGACATATCATGCCCGTGTGGTAGTACTCGCGCCACTGGGGCGGAAGCAGACGGCTTATCCACGTGCTCTTGCCCTTGCCCTGACCGCCGAAAAGTATCAGCACGAGCTGGTTCACCTTCTTCTCGTACAGCGCGCAGGCCACCGAGCCCACCAGCCAGCGGCGGAAACTCTCGCGCCAGAACTTCCCGTCTTCCGTCCGTACGGTATCGGCCAGCTCGCCGATGTAGTCCGTTACGCCGTCCCACGGGGGAAGATTGAGCAGATAGTCCTCAAAGGGATTGAACGCCGTGGCGTAGTCGGAGTCGACAATGGCCTTCAGCGTGTTCAGGGAGCAGTTGATGCCGTCTGTCAGCAGGCTTACGTAGATGGAGTTCAAATCCTTGCTCCGCAGGGGGCTGAAAACGGGAGAAGCGACAAGGGAGTCCGTCCCGCACGCACCGTCCTGCTCGCAGAACTCCAGACGGTCCAGCACCGTATTGCGGCGGAAGCGGTAGCGAAGCGAAAGGAAATCCATGACGCGGCTGACGACGGGAACCTTGTCCTCTTTCGCCTTCTCGGCCGCACAGGTCTTGCTCACGTACAGGTAGGCGTTACCGATAGCCCCCGCAACGTCCAGGTCGTCCTGCCGGAAGTCACGTTCGGCAAGGAGCACGGCAACTTCCTGAGGGATGTCCTTGCGGAAGCAGCGGTTGCCCAGTATGAAGAGGAAATTGTCACGGTTGCCCTTACGGAAAACCTCGGAACGGCGGGTGGTGTTGAGCGCCTTTTTATACTCCATGAGATGCCAGGGAGCTATTTCGGCAGACAGGGCGGAAGCGTCGTCACGCCGCGGCCTGTCGCTCTTCTTGCCCTGCAATGCTCCGTTATCCGCCGTTTCGTCCGGCAGCCCGTTACCCGTCCTCTCACCCGGCAGCGCACCGCCTGTCCTCTCACCCGGCAGTTTCCCCGGTAACCCGTCTTCCACCGACTTATCCCCCGCCCCTTTCTTCTTCCTCTCCGTCTTCCCGGGCACGAGCACCCGGGTCGTCACTTCCTCAATCTCCCCCAGCAGAGCCGTATTCAGATACGCCTGCGCATCGAACGAAGCGAAGAAGCCCCTACCGATATCCTTACCGCTCACGTCCACCGGAAGTCCGATGAGGCGCTCCACGTACAGGCGGGCGGCCTCGTACATCAGCGCATGATGGTTCTCAAGCTCCGCGTACGTAATGAAAGGCACGGAGAAGGTCATCTTGCGCAGACGGCGGGCATACGCCGTGCGCAGGTAAAGGAAGATTTTGAAGCCGTGCCGCTTGGGCGTGAGGAAGCACGCCACAACGTCGGCGTCGGCCTCAAGCAAACGGCGGACGGCATCCACACGGTCGTCCGCCAGCTCGTCCACGTCCACGGTGATGACGGGGTTGTAGCGAAGCAGGCTGTAAGGCTGCCGCAAGGCGGAGTAGTTTCCCGTGAGCGTAAAAAAAGGGAGCTGCTTCTTGATGGCGTTCGCTTTGGAGAGGTCGCCCAGACGCAACTGCTGCTCCACTTTCCGAACCGTATGGAAGTAGGCGCCGTTGCGGATGTTGGTTATCACGGTAGTCAGGTTCGTTTCGCCGGAAACGGTGGAGAAGCCGCTGTAAGCGGTAATCATGAGGTCTTTCATCGATGTTTGTTTTAGTTTGCCCTATCGGCGGGAACAAAGATAAGCGTACGCTCCCGGATACGAAAATAGTCCTCTCCACAGGAAAGGACTATCCGCTTCACTTATTTCGGACGCTCATCGGACGCACCCTGCTCCTCTTTCGGGAAGAGACGGGCAAGGGTATTGTACAGCGCCGTTTCGATGGACTGCTCCTTCATCTCCGAACTGCGGTCGCGGTCTTTCTCCACAAAGCAGAACGCGTGCAGAATATGAGCCCAGCACCTCACCTCACGGCTTATACTTAAATCAGGACATCCCGCCGTCTGATGGCCGTGTATCTGGCAGGCAACCGCCTCGAACAGAAGCTGTTTGCCCGTATCCACGTGCACCTTGCCGTCAAGCATCAGGTCAATCCCCGCAACGATGCGGGATACGTCGAGCTTTTCATCCTTCGAAACAAACACATAACGGTCGCAATCTACAAACTCCGCTTTTTTAAAATAGCACTTTTCATACTCTTTTCTCTTTTTTCGTTTAACATTTAAAGGCTTCAATTAATATTAACAGGCAAATTTAAACATTTATTAAACGCGGGCAAAACAATCGCCGGAAACTTGTTGAGAATAAAAAAAATCGCCGACACCGTGAAGAAAGGCAGGAGGGTATATCCCCCTCTCTAATGAATCGGCGATTTTTAACCGAAAAAAAAGAAAGAATACGCCCGTGCGTGCGCACACGCGCATGTACTATATATATGAAACTTGTATCATCAGGGAAAAGTTGTAAAGAACAGAGAAATAACGGCGGTGAATGTTGTAACGAAAATTCAACGAAAACGGAGGTGTTTTTTAAACGTACGTTTGATAAACACAAAGATACGCATACTTTTCATAATACCAAATTATTTTGATAATATTAATTTCGGATGACAGCAAAATAATTTTTCAATATGTTGTGAAACAGACGCTTACATCCGAAATAAAAATAGTGCCCTGACAAAGGAATAAGTATAAAGGGCGGGGCTGAAAGAGAGCCCCGAAAAGGTGTTTTTCAGACGTACGTTTAATAAACAATTTGCCCTGAAAAGCAAGCAAACAAGCAAACAAACAAATAACATTTATGAACCTGAAACCTTTGTTAATCATTGGGTTTATGCAGGTACTGCCTTTTCCGATATATCCACAGGAAGCGCGAGAGACAAAAAAAGAGGTCTTCAGCGCCGATACCGAACAAAAGACAGAACTCGTACTGCATTTCCGCTTTGACCGCTCAATGGTCGACTACGGATATCGTGACAATAACCGGATACTTGCCGCCATGCACAAAATCTTCGCAGACAGCCTGTGTGTATCCCGGATAGATTCCGTGTGCATACAAGCCTTTTCCTCACCCGAAGGAGACGCCGATTACAACCGGCGTCTCGCTCTGCGACGCGCACAGGCCGTCAAAGGGTATCTGGTCTGGAAATACCCCGGACTGAACCAGTACCGCATCCGCACCTCTGCGCAGGCGGAGAGCTGGGACGCCCTGCGTGATGTCGCACTGAACGACACGCTCCTGCCCTGCCGGGACGAAATATTGCAAATATTAAAGCTGAATACAGGCGAAAAACGGAAAGAGGCTCTCTTGAAGAAGCTGAATACAGGTATTCCGTATCGGCATATAAGCCAATGGATTTTGCCTGAACTGAGAAACGCATCTATATGCACCGTCTATATGCGGCCGCTAAGGCATGCACAGCAGGGTAGCAGGCTTGTAGCAGATGCTCAGGGTAATAACGGAAAAGAGTACCAGAAGGCAGACGGAACGGAGATTACGGATGATACGGAAGTCGTAAACGGTGTGAGAGTTGCGAAAGGCAATGACACAAACGCAAACGGTACAGAAGTTATAAACGGTGTAAGGGTTACGAAAGGTAATGATGCAAACGCTAACGGTACAGAAGTTATAAACGGTGTAAGAGTTGCAAAAGGTAATGATACAAACGCTAACGGTACAGAAACTGTAAACGGCGTAAATGCTGCGAAAGACAATGACACAAACGCTAACGGTACAGAGGTTATAAACGGTGTAAGGGTTGCGAAAGGCAATGACACAAACCCTGACGGAACAAAAAACATAAGCGGTGTAAGAGTTGCAAAAGGCAATGATACAAACGCTAACGGTACAGAACTAACGGACAACACAGCAATCATCGGTAGCACGCAAGTAATAGGCAATACCCCAACAACAGGCAGCGCCAACGCAATAGCACTCGGTAAATCCCGCCGTCGCCCCCTCTTCGCGGTAAAAACCAATCTCCTCTTTGATGCGGCGCTCATGCCCAACATCGAACTGGAAGTCCCCATAGGCAAACGCTGGTCGCTCAACGGAGAATACATGTTCCCCTGGTGGCTGATAAACGATGACAGATACTGCCTGCAAATACTCATGGGCGGACTGGAAGTCCGTTACCGGCCGGGCAAAAGGAGCGGACGCGACGTACTCACCGGACATTTCATCGGCCTCTACGCGGGCGGTGGAAAATACGACCTGCAATGGGACAAGAACGGCTATCAGGGAGAATTCTTCATTGCCGCCGGAGTGAGCTACGGCTACGCCCACAGCATCGCCCGCAATCTCCGACTGGAATACAACATCGGCATCGGAATGCTCCGAACCGACTATCGCCACTACCACTCCCGAGACAACCACCGGACCCTGCTCTGGCAGGAAAACGGCGAGTACACCTGGCTGGGCCCCACAAAACTGAAAATATCACTCGTTTGGCTGATTACAGGAAAAAACAAAAAATAAAAGAATATGCTATCCCCTCTTACTCAAATAGCAATAACATTGCTGCACGACATCGCCATGCACGAACCGCATGAAGCGATAGGCCACTGCACCTCTCCCGAAGAGCTGCGATACATATACACACGCCTCGAACAGAAAGGAATGATATGCCGCAAGGAAAAGGCAACCGAAAAGGCAAACGAAAAGGCAACCGAAAAAGCAGCCGAAGATGCCGGCGCCGATACATACACCACCTGTTCCTACAAGTTGTGCCGCCCGCTATGCGAAATCTCCCTGCTCGAAGTGCTCGAAGCCATAAACGGACACCTGAACTGTAACCACCCCACATCCGAAGCGTTCTACACCCGCTACGGAAAGATGGCGCAGAAACTGGGAGTGGTCAACTATATTACAAGGCTCTATCTGTCGGAAATAAAACTGATAGATTGTTAATACTAAAACACAGAAATAAATGAAGAATACAGTTTTGTTTTTGCTACTGCCGCTCTGGCTGGCGTCCTGCGAACGAAGGGAACTGACCTTCTATACGGAGGCCGAAATAACCGTGACGGCCGACTGGAGCCGTGCCGACCAGCAGGAAGAAAGCCAATACGGAGCCACCCTGATTTTCTATCCGCAGGACGGAGGCACACCGCGCGTCGTACTGATGGGAGACCGTACGCAAACTACCGTACGCCTGCCCGATGGACGCTACGACGCCATACTATTCAACCGCTCGTTCGACGAGTTCGGCACAATGGCATTCCGGGGACAGGAGCAACTGCACACCCTCGAAGCCTACGCCCTGCAAACGGAGACGCGCTACGGAACGAAAATCATCACCGCGGCGCCCGGCAAGCTGGCCTCTGCCGTGATACGCGACTTCGAAGTGACGGACAACATGCTGGGCAACTACGCCCCGGCCGGAGCACGCAGCATGGCCGACTGTCCCGACGGAGCCTGCCGGCTGCAATTCACTCCCCTGCCCCTCACCCGCAAGGTGAAAGTAAAGCTGCACATCACGGGCATCAACAACCTCAAGCAGGCCACGTGCCAACTCAGCGGCGTGCCCCTCTCCATCTACCTGCACGACGGCAATACGGACAACGCCGAGAAAGGCGTGCAGGAGTTTGAAGTAGAGGACATCACCCCGGACGAGGACTTCGCCGCCAACGGCACGCTCAGCGGCACCATCCACCTCTTCGGACTGCCTTCTACCGAAGAAGTGCAAATCAAGGTAAGAGCCTTGCTGAAAGACAACACCACCGTTATAGAGCGCGAAGTGGAGAACATCGAAGCGAACGAAGAGGCGGACGGCAGCGGCGTCACCACCCTGCATATAGAAGCCGACATCACCGAACCTCTGCCCGACGTGACCATCTCGGAAGACTCCGGATTCAACGCCAATGTAGACGAATGGGGACAAGAGAACGATACAGAGATTCCGATTTAAGAAATACGGCTCATCAACCTAAAGACGCAAAGCTAAAGATACTAATTTAAAGATATAATTTATCAATCTAAAAACAACATTCAGTTATGAAAGCAAAGAGTTTATTCTCACTGGCCATCATCGTAATGGCCTTGGCAGGATGTTCGGAAAATGAGATTACCGAACAGAACCCGGACGCCAACAAGCCTATCGGTTTCGACACCTACACCGCGGCGCAAGCCCGTGGAGCGGAAAACGGGCTTCCCGCTGTAAAGACTTCCGGCTTCGGGGTAATGGCGTACCAGACCAACGGAGCTTACAGCACCGCCGGAGCAAAGTCCGAATTCATGAACAACCAGAAAGTGACATGGAACAGCAGTAGCAACGCATGGGTATACAGCCCCGTAAAATTCTGGCCGGCAGGCGCCAACGACAAAATCTCGTTCTTCGCCTACGCCCCCTATGCGGGCAGCAACGGCATCACACCGGTGTCCGCCGACGTAAGCAACAACCCGAAAGTAAAATTTGAGCTGCAAACCAACCAAAAGAATATGGTAGACCTGGTAGTATCCGATCCTACGGACGGTTCCAACAATACGATGGACAAGAATTCGACTTCGGGCACGGTAAACTTCAAGTTCCTGCACCAGCTGACCAGAGTGGCCATGGAAGCCAAAACGGGTACGGACATCAGCGCCAACACCGACACAAAGGTATTCATCACAGCCGTATCGCTGATACATACCAGCAAGCTGAACAGCAAGGGCACGCTGGACATGAAAGCCCTGACGTGGGCAAGCAATACGTCGGATTATCTGGCATCTCCTTATGCGCTGACGGCAGCCTCATCCAACGGCATATTGAACCTGACGGCAGCCAACTTCGCAGGCTACACCACAAGCTCCATCGACATATCTTCCGCCGGAACAACCGCCACATCGCTATTCCCCGCCAATGAATACCTGTTCCTGCTCCCGGTGAGCAATGCCACAGGCACAGCCGCGGCCGGTGATGTACAGGTAAAAATCGCATACGACATGGTGAACAAGACAGGTGCCGCTACCCACACCAAATCCTCGGTGGAAAAGACAGTGAACCTGCCTGCCGGTGTTTTCAAGAAAGGTACAGCCCAAAAATTCACTTTCACGGTGAGCCTGAACGCCATCTCCTTCAACGTAACTACCGTAGAAGGCTGGGGAACGGAAAGCGACACACCCGTAACCGTTCAATAACCCGATGTAACGAAACGACAGTTAAACGATAATAAGACGATTTCCCATCGCCCGGTCAAGGTTGAATGTCCTTCTCCGGGCACACAACAAACTTTTTCAGTAAACGAAGCAAGCAATGAATATGACGAGAAGAATGAAAGGCGCGTACATCCTGATTCCGCTGCTGTGCACCCTGTGCGCCGGCTGCGACAGCAAGGACGAAAGCCTTATGTCCACCCGGGAGATCGGTTTCTCCACCACCGTAGCAAGCAGTGAAGCGGAACCCGGCACACGTGCCGAAGCCACCACCGACAACCTTACGGAAATGGGCGTATTCGCCTACTTTACGGGCACAGGCAACTTCAGCAACAGCAGTTCCACTCCCAACCACCTGTACAACCAATCGGTGAAGAAAACGGGCGGCGTCTGGACGTACAGCCCCGTAAGGTATTGGCCTGCCAACGCCAACGAGAAAGTATCATTCTTCGCTTACGCGCCCCATACCGCCGCCGTTTCCGGCAACGCCAACGACAAGATACGGATAGCGAAGCCCACCGCCTTCAACGCCCCGGGCAGACCCGTTATCAGCTATTCCATCCCCCAAGGGGAACTCGACCTGCTGCTCTCGACAGGCGTAACGGACTGTACCAATACTCATGGCCCCGTGCAGTTCACCATGAAGCACGCCATGACCAAGGTGGTCTTTAAAGTAAAGACGGGCGGCAGTGACTCCAAAACCATAACCGGTATCAGCACCGAGTGCGCCTCATCGGCCGACTTCAGCATAAACGACGCCAACACCGCGGTCACCGCGGAGAACATCGGTACAAGCAAAAGCACTTGCACGGCCACCGTCAGCATAGCGGTCGACGGCACGGCAAAGACCGTAAAAGAATTCTTCCTGATACCCTCGCACCCGAACGATACAAAGGTGACGCTGACCTATGCCGATGGAAGCGGCTCCACAACCGTAACAGCCACCCTACCCAACGTCACCCCCAACGACTGGCTGTCCGGCAAAGCCATAGGCTACACCCTGACGATACAAAACAACCAGATAACCGCCATCACGGTAAACTCCGACATAACATGGGACGAACTGAAAGTCCCTATCCCTTCCGACACCGAATATGACTATATCATAGCCACCGCCGAAGACCTCGCCCAATTCCGCAATGATGTGAATAACAGTAGAATCCGTCCCATCAAAGCTTTACAAGTAGCGGACATCGACATACAAGACCTCGCTACCTCGAAAAACTTCTCCAACGATGCCACCGACTGGACACCGATAGGATATAATGTCGAGTTTCAAGGAGTATACAACGGGAACGGACATACCATAAAAAATTTAAAGATAAAAACCGGAAAGACAAGCCAGGGTATCGGCCTTTTCGGACAGGTAATTCAGTCTCTGCTGGTGGGTATAAATCTGCGCGACGCAGATATAACGGTCGGGTCTCCTGTAACCTACACAGGAACACTGGCAGGAACGGTCGACCAAGAGACGCAAGTAAACTATTGTTCCGCCACCGGAAAAATCAGGAAAGTTCCATGTAATGCCGACGGCGGCCAGCCGTACATAACAGGCGGGCTGATAGGAGATGCAAAGGATGCTTCAATAATCTTATGCCATGCCAATGTCGATATAGGGGAAGGAGGTATTTACAATCACACCTCGTCAGCCGCCATGAATGCCTGCACCATAGGAGGATTAGTGGGCTACATGTCAACAAACAAAAGCAGAATCGCATCCTGTTGGTCTTCAGGCAATATTAAGTTGGGACCTATTCCCGCAAACGCCGGGTATATTGTCACAGTCGGCGGATTTTTAGGCGGCGATGCCCATAGCGGCGATATTTACGGTTCCTATTCTTTAGGAAGCATAGCACTCTCTTTCAGCGGAATGGCCAGCAGCGGTGACACCAGAACAGTAAACGCAGGCGGTTTTATAGGCACTGTCAACGCTGTTCTGTGTACGTCTTGTTATAGTTATACGCCACTTTCCCTTACGTACCCCGATATAGATTCGCAGGGTAATATAGGTACTGTTAATTTCGGCGGTTTTACACCCCTAGATTATTCGACATTTAGATACTGCTATGGAGACGGCTCGGTTCTGCCCAGAACAAGCTATTTCAATTATAAAATAAGCTGCTATGAGTTCTCCGATAGCCCGAATTCAACATCTTATTCCTGCAATACATTAGGCGGGAAAACGGTACAAGAAATTCTCAGACCAAGCAGCAAGATTAAATCATCCAAAACATTCAGATGCGCCAAGTACGACTCTTCCATCAATGCATACTATACGATGCCCCCGATGCTTTACATCATAAATTGGGACAGCGATAATTTCTGGAAGCAGACTCCGGCCGATCCGACATACCCCGAAATAAACTATTATGTAGATATGACGTCGTTATAGGCGTTATGTCTTTGCAGATACCATGTCTTTATCCTAAAAACAGCGTAACGATGAAAAAGCATATTTTACATATCCCATACAGTAAACGCAGCGTATGCAATGGTGCACACGGCATACACTGTGTACGTAATACATTCCGTGCACGCAACACGAGCCATATACACAATCTATTCATATGGTGCGGCATAGGCATGTTATGGCTCTGTACCGCCTGCACGGAACAGGACGAGTTTTCCGCCGCCATCTTGCAACCTCTCACCTTCATCATAGACGAGCCCCTGCCCTTTCAGGAAATGACAGCAGGCAGCGGCAACACCGCCGCTCAGCCGTCAGGCAGGGACGACTCGCATGCACGTCCCCATACCCGTATCGCGGATTCGGGCAAAGCCGTGTCCTGGGAGAATAACGACAAGATATATCTCGCCGCAGCAATAACCGTCAGCACAAGTACCACGTACGCCTACTCCACCGCCACATACAACGGCAGTACAAAAAAATGGAGCGCGCTCACCCCGCCCATCTCCGCCCCGGCAGGCGCCAACGTCAATGTGGAAGCAATCTACGCCAAAGGTACGCTGTCCGGCAACACCATGACTCTTGCGGACAACAGCATCATAATGAAAGCGAGTACCAAAAACATTAAGGTCACAGCCCCTGCCGAACCCATAAATCTAACCTTTCTGAGCACGCAGGTACGGGTGGAAGTAGCCGGAATGGACAATGGCATTACCCCCACTTCCAGCCTTGCAAATATTCCCCAAAGCATAGACATACAGCCCGCCAAAGGCAGTTTCAGCATCACCACCGCCAGTAAAACGGATTTCATTTCCGGCAACGGAGTGTATTACGTATTTCCCGGTGAAATAAACCTTGCAACATCCAATCATAAGGTCATAGCCCTAACCAACACCCGAGTCAACAGCTCCTATTTTCTTGACATGAGCGGCAGAGGCGGCCACGTCCGTCCCGACGGAGATATCCATGTAGGCGACTACTATTACAGCGACGGCACCTGGAGCGACGGTGGCTACCGGCTACTGACAGACGGTACCTGCCTGCAAGAAAACGTACCGCCCCTCGCAGGGAAAACATGTATCGGCATCGTATTCGCCGTAGGCCATTCAGATTATGATACATCCAACTACAGAAACACCGGCATCCGTCAGGATAAATGCCAGGCCTATGTGATAGCTTTAAAAGACGCAGGCGCTGAATGCCGGTGGGGCACCCCCGGCCCTGTTGTAGGATGCAGTGTATCCAACAACGGCTCCTATCCCGAAAAAGACTGGAGCGGATATTTATATACCAAAAAAATCGATGATTATGCCACTGCTAACGGCTCAGGGCTCGATCCTGAAAACTTTGACGGATACCCGGCCACTTATTATGCCAAAATAGCCTATGAAACGCAAGTAGCAGCCCCAGCGACAAGCAGCGGCTGGTTCCTGCCCGCCATCGGACAATTGTATGAAATTTGGCAGCAGAAGGATTTATTACACAACATTATTCCCGACCATAGACGGTACTGGTCGTCTTCGGAAGATAGCGCGAATACAAGTTTGTCCGTACTGGTATTAGATGTAGCAGCCACTCCCGTAAGCCAACGAATATCAAGCCTTAACAAACATGACCGCTATTCAGACCCTAACGGCACGTATTCCTGGGCGATTTTGGCTTTTTAGTCCATTATAGCGTGAGGCTGATATGACATGCACTGAGAACGGCGGAATAAATTGGGAAACGAAACTTTTCCGTTCTCCAATTTATTCCGCCGTTCGTCCATTCTTGTATCGAACAGGATGAATTCAGGTATCCGATCATCACAGCGTCTTCCAGAACTTCCGGAAGTCCTGATACCGTCCATAACACACCAGCTGGTCTCCTGCCTGTATCTGGTCGTTATCCGGCAACTCGTTTACAACATCATGCTCTATGAAAGAGATGCCCAGACAGTTTTTCAACGTTTCGGCACGTTTCAGCACAAGCAGCTTCAGACCGAATTCATTATCGAGCTTCAATTCATTGACACCATAGCCGATGAAAGTTTCAATATCCACGCCAAATTCCAACAGATGACAACCCCTCACCATAAGCGAGATTCTTCCCTTTAGGGACAATGATTTCTAAAAAGGGTTATTACAGCAGTATTATAGTCACTATGCCCCCGAAGTGAGCCTCGGATTAAGACCCAGAGAATAAAATGTCATAATAGCCTCATTAATGTCAATGCCCGTTCTTTATTATAAGATTTATTACTACAAAACATCGATTTATAATAAACTTTCTGTAACCTTTTATTTGTCCCTATCTTCTCTAAGATAGCTTCTTGGTTATCCAAAACCTCTAACTCTGATGCCAAATGCCATTTTTCAAGTAACTGCCTATATCTTTGTTTATCAATTTTTCGATTAGAATTGTTACATAAAAAAGCAAAATCAGCCATAAACGTAGGTGTTGCTATGCTATTTATAATAGATAAAATTTGCTCCATTGTAGATGTATCACCAGACAAATAGTCCCATAACTCAGAAGCTAAGAGCACCTCTCTATGATCAAAATATTTATCCATATTTATTATAGATGCTGTAAAACGTACTTTATCATAACTAGTGGGATCATTCGGATCAGTAGTTGGATCAAAAGGAAATCCAATATAAAATTTTATATCTTTACCTGGATAATGTCTGTATAAAGCAGCTTTCCCCTCTAATATTTTTTGTTTTTCACCTCTCATTTCCCCACTATTGGGTTTTACCGATTTCAACTCAATTGCAATGATTTCATCATTAGTCTCTAAAAACACATCTGCTGAAAAATCTATCGCATTAGTAAAAGGAGGTGTGTCTGGGACAAATAATAATGAATTAGAATTATCTAAATTCGGTGTTGCTTCACTATTACTAAGTTTAGTAATAATATCACTTGCCGCTTTTTTCTGTTGTGATGTTATTTGAAGTACACCAGCGCGCCCAGCTCCAGATGTAAATTCTCTTTTATCCCCGTCACTTAATATATGTGCAACTGATTCAAAGAAAGTTTGTCCCATTGTTGTATTTAATCCATGTAACCAACTGCTCATACTTATGAAGAATGGAATGTCTGTTACTTTTTCATCAAATTTATCAGAGAAAGCATTAAGAAATGCTTCATGAAAAGGTGCATTTCTATTTCCTGATGCATCTTGAGGAAAACTCTCAAAACGAGAGTATAATATTTTGATAACAACTTCTGCTATTTGTTCTTTTTTCTGATTTGATATAGCCATTTTCTTACAATTTAAATGAACAACTTTGATTAGGTGGAGTAATTCCTAAATAATCTTTATAAACCTGAGACTTATATTCAACCCCTATTTTGTTAATTTCATTGATGAATAATAGTATGTTCCCTCTCCCCCGATAAGATCCCAAAATTCATTTCTAATTAGCACAACTTTATCCTCTTTCATGTTGAACTACCTAGCGGGGAAATTCCAATTATAATTACTCTATCCATCATAGATGTAATTATTTCCTTAATAACTTCACTAACAATACTTAATTTATTCACCATTTTTGTCTTTTAAATGAAATATGATTTCAGCATACGCATTTTTATCTTTCTCTGTGCGATTCAATACAGGTCGTTTATACTGATTTACAATCTTCATCCCAGCCTTAGTTGCAATTTCCTGATATAAATTATACTTATCATTTGCAACTAAAAACACATCATAATTATCAATTAAATACTTTTTGGAATTAAGCAACACTTTTACTATACCTTCCACATAACTTTGTTGAGCAGCTTTACCTTGACCTTTATATAACGGACCTATTTCTAAGCTTTCTTTTCTCTCTAGTTCGAATAAATCATAAGCATATGCGTGTTGTTCATGATAATCAATAACACCTACATATGGAGGGCTTGAGAAGATTCCATTGATTTTCTTTGTTACTACATCCTTTGCAAAATTAGAGTCTACAAGATTTAGTTTTTCAATTATATCAATCGATCGGCTATCTCCTGTCAAGCATATTTGATTAGTTTGAGTTCGAACAGAATCAAATTGTTTTAAACGTTTAATTGTATCTTTACTATAAGTTCTCCACCATTTCAATATTGAAAATGATGGCTTACATATCTTAAAATGTTTTGTACAATAATATGTTGTCGTAACAGCTTCTTTTAGAGTAGCCAAATCAGAATGAGTAGTAGCCCTACAAGAGCGCATTGTTCTACTCAAGATTATTTTAAGAATTTCTTTTATTTCCGGTAATTCGACTTGTTCTATTTCATTAGCAACAAACTCCAACTCATTGATTACATGTTTTATAAACCACTTGTTTATAAAATTATCTTCTCCAGAAGTCAATAATTCTATCTTATGTTTTTTGATTAAGTTATTATACTTATCAAGAAATTCTAACTCTTTTTCCTTTCCATATTTTTTCCCATCAACAAGTTTTTTTTGTACCTTAGCTTTATATTCAGGAGAAGGAAAGAATTCTTTATTATAAATAGCAAGTTCTTCCAAAAGTTCTTTCTCAAAAGCAGAAGTATGATTTTTTTTATCAAATTCATCTAAACCTTTAGTGATGACGCTAATATATCTTTCCAACAACTTAAAGTCATATTTTTTTATTTTGCAATTTGAAATCAATGTATTAAATATAGATACGTCAACACCAATAGCATGTATCCCTAATTCATTAGCTTGAACTAAAGTTGTACCACTTCCACAAAATGGATCTAAAACAATATCTCCCTTTTTAAAATACACTTCTTTTTTAAAATCATCAACATGAGAATCTAGAAAATATTCAACAAGCTGAGGTATGAATTTTCCTTTATAAGGATGAAGTCTATGAACATGTTTTGTCGTTTCTGATTCTTTTAAACTTTCAAAAGAAAGTTTCCAATTAAGATCATCACCTAATTTTTCTTTCCACAATTCTTCTTTTTTACTAAGTTTCTGGTAATACTCTTTCAATTCTGCCCTAGAAACCTGAGTACTACCATTTTCTCCAAATTTAGTTATCTTTCCATAATTAACAAGATAACTTATATTAGAAGGTGTTACTTCCTTATTCAAAAATTCAGAGGCCCACAAACTGGCATCTTTTATACTTATTAAATCTTCACTCATTTGCAACGTTTATTATTTGAAATATAGCAAGAACAAAGTAAATAAAAAACAGTAGAACTATCACTATTTATCAGAGTAGCTCCCCATAACGTTAAATCATGTGCAAATAACCGTTTTCCATATCCATGCTAATTGACAACAAAGTTACTATTTTCTTTTATTTATAGACGAATTCTCTGAAAATTTTTATTTTGCCGCAAACAGTTACCATCTGAATTACAACACTTTATCAAAAGAAATGATATTCAGACAATATCTTTGCATATTTTGAAGAAGAGTGGTTAATATATCAGCTGTAACTGACATATGCTCGTTGAAGGTACCCGTATAACGCAAGATTTTTTGTCCTTTTTCAAAGAATTATATTGATAATTATCCAGTCAACTGCACATTAGTCAATCAAAAGCTACATTTACTTTTACCCATAAAAGTAAGTCTGTTTACCCCAATATACAACATTGGGAATACAGTGATAAATGATATTATGATTATTTGTGCAAACAATACTTGCACAAACTTGCTCTCATCACAACACAATTCAATGCAGCTATCTCATAGTGTTCCATATTTTCGTTCATTAAGACCTCGTTTTACAGAGCTGTTGATTCTTTACCATAGGTTTTGACATGTCTGTTTCAAAACTTAAAGTACACTTCGACATTTTACTAATTATGCCGGAGTTTATTGCATTTTCCCAGCTATATTTTGCCATCTCGCAAAAAATAGCGAATTTTGTTCGTTCAAAACAACGGTCATACAAAATTAAAGATAAATGAAAAAAGCTCTAATCTCCGGAATTACCGGACAGGACGGCTCGTTCCTTGCAGAATTCCTATTGCAGAAAGGCTATGAAGTGCACGGCATCATGCGCCGTTCATCTTCCTTCAACACCGGACGCATCGAGCATCTGTACTTTGACGAATGGGTGCGTGACATGAAGCAGAAACGTACCGTCAACCTGCACTATGGAGATATGACGGACAGCAGCTCGCTGATACGCATCATCCAGCAGGTGCAACCGGACGAGATATACAACCTCGCCGCACAGAGCCACGTAAAAGTATCTTTCGACGTGCCCGAATACACCGCCGAGACAGACGCCATAGGCACGCTGCGCATGCTGGAAGCCGTACGTATCCTCGGACTGGAAAAGAAAACGAAGATATACCAGGCCTCTACATCAGAGCTGTTCGGCAAGGTACAGGAAGTGCCCCAGAAAGAGACTACCCCGTTCTACCCGCGCAGCCCGTACGGCGTAGCCAAGCAATACGGCTTCTGGATTACGAAGAACTACCGCGAAAGCTACGGCATGTTCGCCGTAAACGGCATCCTCTTCAACCACGAAAGCGAACGCCGCGGCGAAACATTCGTAACCCGCAAAATCACACTGGCCGCCGCACGCATAGCCCAAGGCTTTCAAGACAAACTGTATCTGGGAAACCTCGACGCACGCCGTGACTGGGGATATGCCCGCGACTACGTGGAATGCATGTGGCTCATCCTGCAACACGACACACCGGAAGACTTCGTGATTGCCACCGGAGAGATGCACACCGTACGCGAGTTTGCCACGCTGGCCTTTGCAGAAGCAGGCATACAGCTGCGTTGGGAAGGCACAGGCGCAGACGAGAAAGGCATCGACTGCAAAACCGGCAAAGTACTGGTGGAAGTAGATCCCAAATACTTCCGTCCGTCCGAAGTGGAACAACTGCTGGGCGACCCCACCAAAGCCAAAACGTTACTGGGCTGGAACCCGCAGCAGACGAGCTTTAAAGAGTTGGTGCGCATCATGGCGGAGCATGACATGAAGTTCGTACGGAAACTGCATTTGAGAAGCAAAGAGATTTAACCAAATAATTAATTTTCAGAAACCATCCCATTCATTACAATGTTAGACAAGAACGCAAAAATATACATCGCAGGGCATCGCGGACTGGTAGGTTCCGCCATCTGGAAAAACTTGCAGGAGAAAGGCTACACCAACCTCGTAGGCAAAACCCATAAAGAACTCGACCTGTTGGACGGAGTCGCCGTACGCCGTTTTTTCGATGAGGAGCAACCGGAATACGTATTCCTCGCCGCCGCTTTCGTAGGCGGTATCATGGCAAACAGCATCTACCGCGCCGACTTCATCTACAAGAATCTCCAGATACAGCAAAACGTCATTGGCGAGAGCTTCCGCCACAACGTGAAGAAACTGCTTTTCCTGGGCAGCACCTGTATCTACCCGCGTGACGCCGAGCAGCCGATGAAAGAAGACGTCCTGCTCACCTCACCGCTGGAATACACCAACGAGCCGTATGCCATTGCCAAGATTGCCGGGCTGAAGATGTGCGAAAGCTTCAACCTGCAATACGGTACGAACTACATCGCCGTCATGCCCACCAACCTCTACGGCCCCAACGACAATTTCGACCTGGAACGCAGCCACGTACTGCCCGCCATGATTCGCAAGGTACACCTGGCCCACTGCCTGCAACAAGGCGACTGGGATGCCGTACGCCGCGACATGAACCTGCGCCCCGTAGAAGGTATCGACGGCGGCAACAGCAACGAAGAGATACTGAACATACTTGCCAAATACGGCATCGGCGAAGGGGAAGTCAAGTTATGGGGTACGGGAACGCCGCTGCGTGAATTCCTCTGGAGTGAGGAAATGGCGGACGCCAGCGTATTCGTCATGGAGCACGTGGACTTTAAAGATACCTGCAAAGCCGGGGAGAAGGATATCCGCAACTGCCACATCAACATCGGTACGGGAAAGGAAATCACCATCCGCCGCCTTGCCGAACTGATTGCGGACACCGTGGGATATCGCGGAAAGCTCACTTTCGACAGCAGCAAACCCGACGGCACCATGCGCAAACTCACCGACCCCGGCAAACTGCACGCGTTGGGCTGGCAGCATAAGATAGACATCGAGGAAGGTGTAGAGCGGATGTACCGCTGGTATTTAAGCAACGATAAATAAGCATGACGGTAAAACTCCGGCACATCGGCGGCATCGTATGGCTGATGCTCCTCTTTTGCATCGTCCCGGCAGTGGCGACAGCCGCTGCCACAACCTACCCTGTCCGGGGAAAAGTCATTGACAAGAACTCCCGAAAGCCCGTTGCCTACGCCAACGTAACGGTAACGGGCCTTCCGGGCAAAGGGGCTTCCACCGACTCGCTCGGCGTATTCCGCATCGAGCAGGTACCGCCGGGAATATACCGTTTCGAGGCTACGTGCATAGGGTACGTCACCGCATCCAGCCCGGAATATATAGTCTCCGCCTCTACTCCGTTCATCGAAATAGAGATGGAAGAAGACGCCAATCTGCTGACGGCGGTCGTGGTTACGCCCTCTCCTTTCCGGAGAAGCATAGAAAGCCCTGTAAGCATGCGTGTCATCGGCTTGCAGGAAATAGAGAAAAGTCCCGGAGCCAACCGGGATGTTTCCCGCATAGTACGCGCCTATCCGGGCGTGTCATTCTCTCCTGTCGGCTACCGAAACGACCTTATCGTACGGGGCGGCTCACCTTCCGAAAACCGTTTCTACATGGACGGCATCGAGATACCTAACATCAATCATTTCGCCACGCAAGGCGCGTCGGGCGGCCCGGTAAGCATCGTCAACGCCGACCTCGTACGGGAGATTACATTCTATACAGGCGCATTCCCCGCCAACCGCTCCGGAGCATTGAGTTCCGTGCTCGACTTCCGGCTTCGTGACGGCAACCCGGACAAGCAGACTTTCAAGGCAACCCTCGGAGCATCCGAAGTGTCCCTGAGCGGCAGCGGACATTTCAATGACCGCACCACCTACCTTTTCTCCGTACGCCAGTCGTACCTGCAACTGTTATTCAAAGCATTGGGGCTGCCTTTTCTGCCCAACTTCATAGACGGGCAATTCAAAATAAAAACCAGGCTGACGGAACATGACGAGCTGACCGTACTCGCCCTGACAGGCATCGACAAAATGAAGCTGAATACGGACGAGAAAGGAGAAGACGCCGAATACCTGCTCAGCTACCTGCCTACCATCCATCAGGAGACTTTCACCGTAGGAGCCGTGTACAGGCATTACGCCGGAAAGCACACGCAGTCCGTCACCCTCAGCCACAATTATCTGAACAACCGCAACCTGAAGTACCGGAATAATGATGACTCTTCCGAGGACAACCTCACCCTGCGTCTCCGTTCGGTAGAACAGAAAACCACCGCCCTGTTCGAGAACCGGACCCGTCTCGGACAATGGACTTTGAAAGAGGGTGCGGAACTTACCAACTCCGGCTATACGAATAATACCGACAGTCCGTTCTCGCTCTACAAAACCTCGCTCAATATCATCGGCTGGGGAGCTTTCTTCTCGTCCGACTATTCCACCCGCGACAACCGTTTCACCCTCTCCGCCGGCATCCGCGTGGACGGCAACAACTACAACCGCGGCATGAAACAATTGTGGAAGCAGTTGTCTCCCCGCCTCTCCGCCTCGTACAAGCTGTCGGAGCAATGGATTCTGAACGGAAGCGCCGGGCTTTACCACCAGTTGCCGCCCTATACGGCGCTGGGCTACAAAAACAACGATGGGACCTACCTCAACAAAGCATTGAAATATATGCGGGTAATGGAAAGCAGCATCGGCGCAGACTGGCATCTGCACGACCGTATCATGATTTCCGCCGAAGGTTTCTTTAAGCGTTACAACCGTATTCCCCTCTCCCAGCAAGATAACATCCCGCTGGCCTGCAAAGGCAACGACTACGGCGTGGTAGGCAATGAACCGCTGGCTTCTACCGCCGACGGCAGGGCATACGGCCTGGAAACCATGTTCAGGTGGCAGGTATCCGGCCGCTTCAACCTGGTATCTTCCTTCACCCTCTACAAAAGCGAATACCGCAACCATTCGGGAGACGATTACATTCCGTCCGCATGGGACAACCGTTTCATCCTCAACATGAGCGGCACGTACAACCTGCCTAAGCGCTGGAGCATAGGCGGCAAGGTGAGCTACATAGGCGGTGCGCCCTACACTCCCTACGATGAGGACAAATCATCGCTCGTCCAGGCCTGGGACGCCAAAGGACAGCCTTATTACGACTACTCGCTCTACAATACCGGGCGGCTTCCCGACTTCGCCCAACTGGATGTGCGTGTGGACAAGTCTTTCTACTTCCGCCGTTGCATGGTGGGGCTCTATCTGGACTTGCAAAACGTGACCGGCAGCAAACTGAAGCAGCCGGATGTCATCATGAGCACAGGCGTCATTGAAAACCCCGCCGCCCCCGCGTCCGAACAACGTTACAAGATGAAATACCTCAAACAGGAAAGCGGAACCCTGCTGCCTACCCTGGGCGTTACCGTAGAGTTTTAGGAAATCCGCCGGAGTACTATTTTCCCCTAAAAGTTTGCATTCTCTATATAAACCCTTATATTTGCACAATTTTCAACTAAATGTGCAATATAATAATGGAACAAAGTTTTATCGCCTATATAGAGAACAGTATAAAGGAAAACTGGGACCTGGACGCCCTGACCGACTATAAAGGGGCAACCCTGCAATACAAGGATGTAGCCCGCAAAATAGAAAAGCTGCATATCATTTTTGAAGCGAGCGGCATCAAGAAAGGCGATAAAATCGCTGTCTGCGGCCGTAACAGTTCGCACTGGGGAGTGACTTTCCTCGCCACGCTGACGTATGGCGCAGTCATTGTGCCCATTCTTCACGAGTTCAAGGCCGACAATGTACACAACATCGTAAACCACTCCGAAGCCAAGCTCCTTTTCGTAGGCGACCAAGTATGGGAAAACCTCAACGAAAGCGCCATGCCGTTGCTGGAAGGCATCTTCATGATGACCGATTTCACCCTGCTGGTATCGCGCAACGAACGGGTTACTTACGCCCGCGAGCACCTCAACGAGATGTTCGGCAAGAAATTCCCCAAGAACTTCCGCAAGGAACACATCGATTACCACAAAGACCAACCCGAAGAGCTGGCCGTCATCAACTATACTTCCGGTACGACCAGCTACTCGAAAGGCGTAATGCTGCCCTACCGCAGCCTGTGGTCCAACACCAAGTTCGCCTTCGAGGTACTGCCGCTGAAAGCCGGCGACAAACTGGTATGCATGCTGCCCATGGCGCACATGTACGGACTGGCATTCGAGTTCCTGTATGAGTTCTCCGTGGGTTGCCACATCTACTACCTCACCCGCATGCCGAGCCCGAAGATTATCTTCCAGGCCTTCGCCGACGTGAAACCGAACCTCATCGTAGCCGTACCGCTCATCATCGAAAAGATTATCAAGAAGAGCGTATTGCCCAAGCTGGAAACCCCTACCATGAAGCTGCTGCTGAAAGTGCCCATCATCAACGACAAGATAAAGGCCACTGTACGCGAGCAGATGATACAGGCGTTCGGGGGCAATTTTGCAGCGGTCATCGTCGGCGGCGCAGCTTTCAACCAGGAAGTGGAGCAGTTCCTGCGCATGATAGATTTCCCCTACACCGTAGGCTACGGCATGACGGAATGCGGCCCTATCATCTGCTACGAAGACTGGACGCGCTTCAAGCCCGGTTCCTGCGGTAAGGCCGCTCCCCGCATGGAAGTGAAGATTCTCTCTCCCGATCCGGAGAATGTCCCCGGCGAGATTGTCTGCCGCGGTCCCAACGTCATGCTGGGCTACTACAAGAATGAAGAGGCTACCGCCGAAGTGGTGGACAAAGAGGGCTGGCTGCATACCGGCGACCTCGCCCTGATGGATGCCGAAGGCAATGTCACCATCAAAGGACGCAGCAAGAATATGCTCCTCGGCCCAAGCGGACAGAACATCTACCCCGAAGAAATAGAAGATAAGCTGAACAACCTGCCGTACGTATCCGAAAGCATCATCGTACAGCAAAACGAAAAGCTCGTAGGACTGGTATATCCCGACTTTGACGATGCCTTTGCCCACGGCCTCAACAACGACGACATAGAACGCGTCATGGAAGAGAACCGTGTGGCGCTGAACGCGGAATTGCCTGCTTACAGTCAGATTTCCAAGATGAAGATATATCCCGAAGAATTTGAAAAGACACCCAAGAAGTCCATCAAACGCTTCTTGTATCAGGAAGCAAAAGGATAAGACGAAATAGTGGATAGCGGTGAGTGATTAGTGATTAACGGGTTATGCGGCCTGCGCTGATTGTTCACCGCCATTCATTCAATCCCCCCTAATCACTAATCCCTAACCCCTAATCACTAACCCTTTCTTTCTCCGATGAAAAACGAATTATTATTATCCGCCGCGTTACTTCCGTTATCCGGAATGGCAGGAGCAGTCCAGGCGATGCCGTCAAGCGAGGCAATGCCCGCCGCGGAGCAACGCCCGAACATTATTTTATTTTTAGTGGATGATATGGGATGGCAGGACACATCTCTGCCTTTCTGGACACAGCGCACCCGCTACAACGACACGTACCATACACCCAACATGGAGCGTCTGGCAACTCAGGGCAAGATGTTTACACAAGCCTACGCGTGCAGTATCAGCTCGCCTACGCGCGTCAGCCTTTTTACGGGTATGAACGCCGCGCGACACCGGGTGACAAGCTGGACGCTGCGTAAGAATACCACCCACGAGCAACCGGACTCCGTTATGATTTATCCCGAATGGAACGTTAACGGCATTTGCCAGGAGCCCGGTGTGGAACGCACTACGCAAGTTACCTCGCTGGCACAGGTACTCAAAGACAACGGTTACCACACCATCCATTGCGGTAAAGCCCACTTCGGGGCCAATGACACGCCCGGAGCCGATCCGCTGAAAATGGGCTTTGACGTGAACATAGCCGGTCATGCGGCAGGCTCTCCCGCCAGCTACTACGGCATGCAGAACTTCGGAAACAAACCTGACGGGAAAAGCCCGCTGGCTGCCGTACCCGGATTGGAAAAATATCATGGAAAAGATATATTCCTCTCGGAAGCGCTCACCATAGAAGCCGAAAAGGCCTTGGACGATGCACGGAAAACGGATAAGCCTTTCTTCCTATACATGGCTCATTACGCCATACACACTCCTATCCAGCCCGATATGCGTTTCTACCAAAAATATCTGGACAAAGGCCTTCCCCCGGTAGAAGCGGCGTATGCCACACTGATAGAGGGTATGGACAAAAGCCTCGGCGACCTGATGGACTATCTGGACAAGAATAATCTCACCGATAACACCGTCCTGCTTTTCATGTCCGATAACGGCGGGTTGGCCGCGCACACCCGTGCCGGACAACTGCATGTGCAGAACTACCCGCTCAACAGCGGAAAAGGTTCCGCCTACGAAGGCGGGGTGCGCGAACCGATGATTGTACGCTGGCCCGGCACGGTAGCCGCAGAAACCAAATGCGACCATTATCTGATGATAGAGGACTTCTTCCCCACCATTCTCGAAATAGCCGGTGTGAAGCATTACAATACGGTACAGGAACGCGATGGCATCAGCTTCCTGCCCTTGCTTACCGGCAAAGGCAAAATGCCCGCTCGCGACATATACTGGCACTACCCGCACAGTTGGGGTCCTTCCGGCCCGGGTATAGGAGCCACCTGCTCCATCCGCTCCGGAGCATGGAAGCTGGTATACTACTTTGACAGCGGCAAGCGCGAATTGTTCAATATACCGGCCGACATCGGCGAACAGCATGACGTAGCAGCCGGGAACCCGAAACTTGTAAAGAAACTATCCAGAAAATTAAGCAACTATCTGCGGTCAGTGGACGCACAGCGTCCGATACTGCGCGCCACCCGACAGCCGGCGCCCTGGCCTGATGAAACATTATAAAGAATCATGAAACGTATATTTTCACTTATTTGCCTGTCCTTGCTGTTGGCAGGGACAGGCTATGCCCAGACAGGCAAGCGGCAACCCGTCCGTAAAGGAAAAGCGGGCGTCAACCTCTCCCTTTGGAAGAATCTCTCCACACAACGCACGGACACGGTCGGAAGCACTTTCTTCAATCTCGGTATCTTCTCGGCCATGAACCGTTTGAACGGCTTGGGAGTAAATGCATTGGGAACCGTTGTGGGCAGAGACATGAACGGAGCGCAGTTCTCCGGCATATCCAATATGGTGGGTGGAAGTATGCGGGGCGTGCAAATGGCCGGAATCACCAATATCAACGGCAATAATCTCAGCGGCCTGTCCGTTGCCGGGCTTGTGGGTATCACCGGGAATCATGCGCAGGGAGCGGTCTTTTCCGGCTTGGCCAATATCACGGGCGATAACAGCAGCGGAGTGATTGCAGGCGGCCTGCTGAATATCACAGGTGACAAGACCGCCGGCGTACAACTTGCGGGACTTGCCAATATTTCGGGCGGTAATTTTGCAGGCGTCACCGCATCCGGCCTGTTGAATGTGGCAGGCGGCGATATGAGGGGAATCCAGATTTCCGGTTTGGGAAACATCACAGGCGGTACGTCTGCCGGCGTGCAGCTTGCTCCCCTCAATGTGGCGGTTCGCGCTAAAGGACTTCAGATAGGTCTGGTGAACTATTATAAGGAAAAGCTGGACGGCTTCCAGTTGGGACTGGTCAATGCCAATCCGAATACCAAAGTGCAGATGATGCTTTTCGGCGGTAACGCCACGAAACTAAATCTCGCGGCCCGCTTCAAGAACAAGCTGTTTTATACCATTCTTGGCGGCGGTACGCATTTCCTCGATTTCAGCGACAAATTCTCCGGCGCGCTTTTCTACCGTGCCGGACTGGAACTGCCTGTTTACAAGCAACTGTTCATCAGCGGCGATTTGGGCTATCAACACGCAGAAACCTTCAGGAACAAAGACTATGGTTTCCCTGCCCGGCTGTATTCTCTCCAAACCCGCATCAACCTCGAATATCGCCTGACGGCAAAGTCAGGAGTGTTCGTGACAGGCGGTTACGGCTGGGACAGGCATTACAACAAAAACGCCGCCTTCGACAAAGGGGTTATTGTGGAAGGCGGCGTGGTATTGTTTTAGAAAATCTCCTTTTCTTTAATGAATCCCGTCCGGTAGGCTACCAGCAGCTTCTTCAAATCTTGGATTTGCGTTACGAGCTGCTTGCCCTTATCGGTATCTTTCACCATCATACGCTGTGAGTTGAACTCGATAACGAATGTCGTGGACTTGATGTCCTGTCCCTCTTCAATCGCTTTCTGACGGCTTTGGAACGGGTCGTGCTGCACCAGCTGCATGCCGTGCGAATGATATACCAGCGTATAGCCCGCGATACCCGTTTCGGGCTGATAGGCCTTGGAGAAACCGCCGTCAATCACCAGCAGTTTGCCGTCCGCCTTTATGGGGCGCTCGCCTTTAATAATCTTCACGGGCACGTGTCCGTTGATGATATGTGAATGAGGCCCCGGTTCCACTCCGAACTCGGCCAGGATATTATCGCAGATATCGGCACGGTTGCGAAGCGTGTAGTAATATCCCTTGCTCTCTTTATGCAGCGCCTTGTCGGCTATGAAATAACGCTCGAAAGTCGCCATCTTATCCTTGTCGAAAGACGGAGCGTCCGGCCCGCACCACATATACCACATATAATCCAGCGCAAAGTTCTTCTCTTTGGAACCATCCTCGTCAAAGTAGGCGGTACGGATAAGCTGGTCGGTCTTTTGCAGCAGCTTATGCCCCCAGTACTCTTTCTTGCCGATGCGTACGTGCTTGAAGCTTCCGTCCTCATTCAAAGGCACGGACGCATGATACAGCAGGTTGCTGTTGCACACCAGGTACATACCGCCGTAAGTAAACAGGCAGCGCATGTGCTTCTTCAGCTTCTCGCTGTTCATAAACGAGGCATGAATCTTGTCCACCAGTTCCCGTTCCTCATCGGTCAGGCGATACGGGTCAGCCGGGTCGATAGTCGGGAAGTTGGCGTCGCGCAGTTCGTATTCCTTACCCTCGTATATAAATACGCCCCGTTCAAAGTCTATCTTATGCAGCAACTTCCGGTTGGCCATGCCGAATTCCGGACGGCGGTCTATAATCTCCGCTTCCAGTTTAAGCTGGATAATCGTAATGGCCTTGTGCATCTGCGTAATCAGGCGCAATGTCTTTTCATTGTAATTGGCGTCGGCGAAGTTCATCTTCGGGGCAAAGATAGCGCAGGCGTCGTCCGCATAGGTATCCATCGCAAAGGTAGCCAGAGGCAGCAGATTGATGCCGTATCCGTCTTCCAGCGTCGCCAGGTTGGCATAGCGCATGGACATGCGGATAACGTTTGCTATACAGGCATCGTTACCCGATGCGGCGCCCATCCACAGAATATCATGGTTACCCCACTGGATGTCGAAGTTATGGTAATCGCAAAGCGTATCCATGATGATATGCGCGCCCGGACCACGGTCGTAGATATCCCCCACGATGTGCAGGGAATCGATTGTAAGCCGTTGGATAAGGTTGCACATGGCGATGATGAAGTCGTCCGCACGCTTGGTAGAGATAATCGTGCTGATGATGACGTTGATATACGCGTGCTTGTTGGGCTCTACGCTGGACTCGTGCAGCAACTCCTGAATGATGTAGGAGAACTCTGCCGGCAACGCCTTGCGCACCTTCGAGCGCGTATATTTGGAAGATACGTTCTGGCAGACTTTCACCAGTTGGTTCAAGGTGATGAGATACCAGTCGTCCAGGTCTGTTTCCTGTTCCTTTATCAACTGCAATTTCTCTTCCGGATAATAAATCAGCGTACAGATTTCTTTCTTCTCGCTTTCGCGCAACGTATGGCCGAAAATCTCATTCACTTTTCGTTTTACCGCGCCCGAAGCGTTCTTCAATACATGCTGAAAAGCCTCGTACTCTCCATGAATATCCGTCAGGAAATGCTCTGTTCCCTTAGGCAAATTCAGAATGGCTTCCAGATTGATGATTTCCGTACTGGCATCGGCGATGGTAGGAAAACTGCGCGACAACAATTGCAAATAGCGTAAGTCGCTGATTATACTTTCCGGAGTAATAGTTCCCATGATATGATTTCAGATTTATGATTTATATTCGGTTATCGATACTATCAGGAGCGATAACTCCTCTAACTCCTGACACACATTATTTCTCATTTTTCAATTCTCAATTCTCCATTCTCAACTTAACAAGAACATCAACAGCACCTGCGCTATGATTACCCGCAGGAACATACACATCGGATATACCGTTGCATAAGCCACCGACGGGTTATCGCCAGGGATGGTGTCGTTGGCGTAATTCAGCGCCATCGGGTTCGCCATGCTTCCGCACAGCATGCCTGCCATAGAGCCGAAATCCACTTTCATCCACTTAAAGGCAATCACGCCCACTATCAGTACCGGGACGACAGTCAGCGTAAATCCGGCCGCAATCCACAGCAAGCCTTCCGGACGGAATACCGTATCGAAGAAATGCGCTCCCGCGTCCAGTCCCAGGCAAGCGAGGTATAGCGACAGTCCCAATGCGCGCAGCATCAGGTTGGCGCTGCGTGTGGTATAGGTTATCATGTGCATTCTCGGTCCGAAAGTACCGATGAGAATACCCACGATAATCGGTCCGCCGGCAAGTCCCAGCTTCACCGGAGCGCTGATGCCCGGCAGGGAAATGGGGATTGCCCCCAAAGCAAGTCCCAGGATGATGCCGATAAATACCGCAACCAGATTCGGCTCCTTCAGGCTCTTGATGGCGTTGCCCAGCACTTTTTCCACATTCTGGATGGCGGCGGCCTCACCTACTACCGTCAGGCGGTCACCCAACTGCAAGGTCAGTTCCGCGGTGGCAAGCAACTGTACGCCGCTGCGGTACACACGGCTGATGTTGATGCCGTAATGATTGCGCAGGTGAAGCGAACCCAGCTTCTTTCCGTTCAGCTCGGGACGTGTCACCACGATACGCTGTGAGATGAGCTGGCTGTCTATGGCATTCCAGTCGATATCCTCTTTATTCCAGTCGGTATGTTCCTGCTCGCCGAACAGTACGGTCAACGCCGGGGCATACTTCTCCGAAGTCACCACCAGCAAACGGTCTCCTTCCTTTATTATCTTCTCGGAAGTAGGAATACTTACGTTACCGTCCCGCCACAAACGGGAGATGACGAACTTCGGATAATTCAGACCGCCTATCTCCTTGATGCTTTTATCGAAGATGGCCGGATTGTGTACCTGAAACGCCGCGATATAGGTTTTGTTCGCATCGTCTTTCTCTTTCAGTTCCAAATCTTCCTTACGGGCCAATGCCTTGCGTATTATCAGTACGGCAAGAATCACTCCTACCACCCCCAGCGGATAGGCTACCGCACAGCCCAAAGCCGGAGTGCTGGACTCCAGTCCCATCTGCTTCAAGGTCTGTTGCGCCGCGCCCAGCGCCGGTGTGTTGGTCGTGGCGCCGCAGAGGATGCCTACCATGTCCGGCAGCGATATGTTCAGTCCGTAACTGCCCAATACGGCCATCAACGTACCGATCAGCACCACTCCCAGAGCCAGCATGTTCAGCTGCACCCCGCCCTTGCGGAAAGAGCTGAAGAAACCGGGCCCCACCTGTAAGCCCAACGCGTACACAAATATTACCAGTCCGAAACTTTCCGCGTAGTTCAGCATCTGCGGGTCGATGGACAACCCGAAATGCCCGGCAAGAATACCGGCAAAGAAAACAAAAGTCACGCCGAGGGAGATACCGCAAATATGTACTTTCCCCAACCCCAATCCGATAGCTGAAATCAGTGAGAGCACCACCACCGCCTGCAAAGCGGAGTGTTCGATAAACAAACTATATAGCCATTCCAAAGTGTTACGGTTTTATCTACATTTAGAAGTGCAAAGATAGGAAGTTCCGCGAAGCCTAAAAAGATAAATGCAGGAAATTCACGCAAAGCCCCTCATTTCCCGCCTTTCGCTTGTACAAAATATCTTTTATCACTACATTCACGGCATGAAACGCCTTATTATACCGATTATATGTATGCTCCTGCCGCTGGCCGGATGCCATGAACGCAAGCCGCTTCCCGGCCTTGACATCGCGGACAGCCTGCTGGTCAACGCCGGCGATAAATCCGGAGCCTTGCGCATCTTCCTGCAGATTGAGGAGCAATTGAAAAGCCGGCAAGACCCTTACGGCAAAGGACTGCTCTACGAGCGCATCGGCGACATATACTACGAGCAGATGAACTACGTACGCGCCTACCACTACTTCAAGCAGGCCAGAGAGAATTTTCAAGTATCCGACAGCCTTCGTGAAGAGACGGAAGCCACGCTTGACATGGCCGCCGCGTCCTACCGCCAGAAAGACCTGGAACGTGCCATGAGGCTGTACTCGGCCGCCCTCTACCTTGCCGACGAGCAAGATAGTGAAGCGCTTGCCGAAACAGCACTCAGCAATCTCGCTTCCCTTTATGTAAAGTCGCACAAAAAGCAGATTCCGCAAGACCTGCTGCAACGCATCGAACGGTCCGCACGCAAAGACACACTGTTCGGCAACCATACCATGATTGACGTACAATTGCTCAAGCACCGTACAGACAGCGCACGCCATTATCTGAAACTGGCGGCGGCTCAGGATAATGATGTGCTGGACAAGGCGGAATTGCATTACACCGCCTACCGGATAGAGGCTTTGTCCGGCAATTTCCGGCAGGCCACCGATCACATACACCGTTATATCTATCTCACGGATTCCCTGACACGCTCAATCATGCAGTTTTCTGCCGGTGTAATCGAAAAAGAGTACTATCAGGAGCGTTCCGCTTTCGCCGAGTACCGGATGAAGCACCGCATTTTCTGGGAAATAGCCGTTATCTGCGGGATATTCCTTCTTGCGGGAGTAGCTTTCTATATTGTCCGCCAGCGCCTGCACCTGCAACGTGAACGTAACGACCATTATCTGCTGCTGGCAGAAGAAGCCCGTGCCGAATACCAGGCTCTCACCCGGCAAATGGAAGGGCGATACGACACGGAAAAACGTTTGAAGAATCTGGTGGCTTCCCGTTTCGACATCATCGATAAACTCGGCAAAACCTATTACGAACGGGAAAACACCCCGTCACAACAGGCTGCCATGTTTCAGGAAGTGAGACGAATCATAACCGATTTCTCAGAGAACAATGAAATGTTTCAGGAATTGGAGCAGATGGTCAATACCTGCCACGACAATGCCATGCAGAAGCTTCGGCAGGTTTTTCCTGCAATGAAAGAGAACGACATCCGTCTGCTTTGTTATATTTTTACCGGTTTTTCTCCGCAAGTAATCAGCTTGTTCATGAAAGAAAGCGTGGCAAACATCTATGCGCGTAAATCCCGGTTAAAGTCACGCATCAAAACTTCCGGAACACCTCATACGGAGCTGTTCATGTCCCTCTTCGGATAACTGTCAGACGCATGTTAGAAAAAGACAAATCCTCCGGAGATTAATCTACTGTAAAACAGGAATATAGAAAACAGTCTGTTAGATTTACACGTTTATATCGTAACTCCCCGAAGAAACGGATTCGCTACTTTTGCAACCGAAAATAACGATAATAAAAGTGTAAAAATATGAAGAGTAAGATTGTTTTTTTAGTGTGTATCATGTTTTTTATAGTAGCGTGCGAGAAAGAACAGATTCCTTTGGAGAAACCCATTGAAGCCCCCGCCCCATCCAGCAATGACGAAAAACCGGAAGAGAAACCGGAAGGTACGACAGAAGGGCAACCGGAAGAGAAACCCGAACAGCAACCGGAGATACAAGCTACGCTCGAGAAGTTATCAATCGCGCAACTGCCTCATAAAACTTTCTATACTTTAGGAGAAGAACTGAATCTAAACGGACTTCAACTAACCGGATTATACAGTGACGGGAAAGAATACCCCGTCACTGTCAGTCCGGAACACATCAGCGGTTTTTCTTCCGAAGTTCCCGCAGAGCATTTGGAGTTAACAGTCAATATAGAAGAACGGCAAGTGAACTTTATCATTCAAGTTGCACCCGTTCGCGTGCGGGAAGGCATGCTGACAGAAGTCCTTAAAGGTTACAGTGAAATCACGCTTCCCCCCAATGTAACGGCTATCGCGCCGCAGGTATTCCAAGGTAACCGGCAAATCGCCAAAGTAATAATGAACGAAGGATTAACTTCGATAGGCGAAAGAGCATTCTTCAATTCGAGCATACAGGAAGTAGTCTTCCCCTCTACTTTGAAACAACTCGGACAAGACATCTTCTATTACTGCAACCAGTTGAAACGCGCCGATCTCTCACATACGCAAATCACCCGCTTGACTTCCGGAAGTTTCGTATACGCCGGTGTAGAAGAAGTATTATTGCCGTCTACGCTCCAAAGCATAGAAGTACAGGCTCTGATGAAGACAGGTAAGCTGAAATCCGTTGTCATCCCTCAAAATGTAAAATATATCGGTCAGGAAGCGTTCCGGGAAAGCGGCATCATCAATGTACAGCTCCCCAACGGTATCTCTACCATTGTAGACCGCGCTTTCTATTACTGTCCCAATCTGACGGAAGTGTCAACCTATGGTCCTGTTTCGGACAACGACCCCGACGCCATGATTCAAGCCTATTGTTTTGTTGGATGTCCCAACCTCTCCCGGCTTGAAATACCCCGGAGTATCCGCATCTTGGGACAAGGGCTGATAACGGGTAATCAAAAGGTAAACAAACTGACAATCCCGTCCCGTGTTGTCCGAATCAATTTTTCCGCTTTTGACAATACAGGAGTTAAAGAGGTCATTGTAGAAGCCGTCACGCCACCCGCTACTCCCGAAGGCGAATGGTACGGATTCCCTAAAACGGTAACAAGTATCCTCGTCCCGGCACAGGCTGTCGAAGCATACAAAACCGCCCGAGGCTGGAATAAATTTGCAGAAAAGATTGCGGCCCGTCCGTAACGCTTTCCGCTTCCTCTGCCATAAACTTAAATAACGGAATCCGCATGACAACAAGCAGATATAACACTTTCGGGTACATCCTGATATTTATTTTCTCATCGATAGGAACGTCCATATACGCACAGGAAAAGGGAACCGTGAAATATTGGAAAGTGGAATTAATGGGAGCCGTCAACACTTACGACAGCTGGGAAATAGAACCTTCCGTAACCTACCAACCCGTCCGTTATATCGGACTGACGATGGGACTCTTATTCTGCAATCCGATAAACGAGAGCGGTTTCATCGGAGAATCGCAAGACAAACAATGGTATTGGAGTGCAGTGGACGACGATAATGGAAGTTATCTTTTTGCCCTGCGCCCTTCCGTCCTATTCACCTCACCTTCTATATGGCTGGGCGAGGATAAAGATTACGCCTTATCTTTTTCCATTTCTCCCGGAATAACCATGCCTTTGCCCCCGAACCGGGAATTCAATATCGAGTACTTCCCGCAAAAGCCCGGAGCATGGACCGCCTTTAAAACAGAGCATGTCAAAAACAAAGATGCGACCTTTGTTTACTACCATCTCCGAAGTGCCGTATCGCTCGAAATAGACGACAGCATCATCCTGTCAATGGGATATACTCTTTCCAACTTCGACTTATATGGCGGAAGCCGGAATATTGTCATCGAAGGCAGGAAACTGAATCCTGAACGGCACCCCTTGATGCATTCTTTCTTTATAGGTATCGGTTATCGCTTTTAAACGAAAAAAGCGGTTGCCAAAATGACAACCGCCTTTTTCGTTTTAAAAAAATAACTCAAATAAAAGTACACCCTCAGGGATTCGAACCCTGGACCCACTGATTAAGAGTCAGTTGCTC
>ERZ773277.694-NODE-694-length-35104-cov-37.045964_pt1 | contig 35104 bp, 30 predicted proteins | sample MGYA00511957_ERZ773277 | MGnify/ENA primary metagenome ERZ773277 (study PRJEB29015, sample SAMEA2737800) | human gut metagenome | biome: human gut; feature: human-associated habitat; material: faeces | place: China | collected 2012 ... | reverse complement strand
GCGCAAGGGCAGCGTCGTCAGCCGCGAGACGCTCATGGAAAAGCTCTGGGAGACGGACAGCTTCGTGGACGAAAACACGCTCACGGTCAACATCGCCCGTCTGCGCCGCAAGCTGGAGGCCGCCGGCCTGCCGGATTATATCACGACGAAAAAAGGCCTCGGCTATCTCATCGAGTGAGGGGGCAAGATATGTTTGGTGCCTATGTGCGGGAAAACCGCAAGGTCGTGATCGCGCTCGCGGTCTACACGGCCGTGTTTGCGCTCATATTCTGGCTCTACCGACTGCCGCTGGGCGCGGTGAAGTATGCGGCGCTCGTGTGCCTGTTTTTGCTGCTGGTCTGGTTCGCGGTCGATTACCGGCGCTTTGCCGTGCGCCTGCGCCTGCTGTGGCGGCTGGAGCAGGAGATCACGCTCAGCACCGAGCAACTGCCCGAGCCGGACGGTGCGCTCGAGGCGCAGTATCAGGCGCTCGTACGCGCGCTCGATGCCGACCGCCGCGCGCAGATGACCCGCAGCCAGCGCAGCTATCAGGACTTAGTTGAGTACTACACCGTCTGGGCGCACCAGATCAAGACGCCCATCGCCGCCATGCGCCTGCTGCTGCAGGACGCGGACACGGACGAGCAGCGTGCGCTGCTCGAGCAGCTGCAGAGCGTGGAGCAATATGTGGAGATGGTGCTCGGCTATCTGCGGCTCGAGAGTCCGTCGTCGGACTATGTCATCCGCAACTACCTGCTCGACGATATCGTCCGGCAGGCGGTGCGCAAGTTTGCCTCGCAGTTCATCCGGCGCAAGCTGCGTCTGGAGTATACGCCGCTGAATGTCAGCGTCATCACGGATGAGAAGTGGCTGCTGTTCGTCATCGAGCAGGTGCTCTCCAACGCCCTCAAGTATACGCGCAGCGGCTCGGTCTCCATCACGCTCGAAGCGCCGAAGACGCTGTGCATCCGCGACACGGGCATCGGCATCGCGCCCGAGGATCTGCCGCGCGTGTTTGAAAAGGGCTACACCGGCAGCAACGGCCGCACGGATAAGCGCGCGACCGGCATCGGGCTGTACCTCTGCCGGCGCATCCTTGCAAAGCTCGGTCACTCGATCCGCATCGCCTCGACGCCCGGCGCCGGCACGACGGTGCGCATCGGGCTCGAGCAGGACGCGCTCGAGGTCGAGTGAGCCTTACAGAATCGTAAGTTTCCGCCGGGAAAATGTAAGCCGGAAGTATGGCAGCCATTTTCCCGGCGGTTTATACTGAGCCTGTCATTACACAGGAGGTAACGGTTATGTCGTTTTTGGAAGTTCGTCACGTTCAGAAAATTTACACCACACGCTTCGGCGGCACGAAGGTGCAGGCGCTCAGCGATGTGAATTTCACGGTCGAGAAGGGCGAGTACGTCGCCATCATGGGCGAGAGCGGCAGCGGTAAGACCACGCTGCTCAACATTCTTGCCGCGCTCGACAAGCCCACCGGCGGCGAGGTCGTGCTCGACGGTCGGGCGCTGGGCACGATCCCGGAGCGGGAGATCGCGGCGTTTCGCCGCTCGCAGCTCGGCTTCGTGTTTCAGGAGTTCAACCTGCTCGACACGTTTTCCGTGCAGGACAACATCTTCCTGCCGCTCGTGCTCGCAGGCAAGGCGTATCCGGAGATGGCCGCGCGCCTCGCGCCCATCGCCCGGCAGCTCGGCATCGCGGAGCTGCTGCAGAAGTTCCCGTATGAGCTCTCCGGCGGGCAGAAGCAGCGTGTAGCCGTCGCCCGTGCGCTCATCACGCAGCCGAAGCTCGTGCTGGCCGATGAGCCGACCGGCGCGCTCGACTCGCGCGCAACGGATGAGCTGCTGCGCCTGTTCGAGGAGATCAACCGCGGCGGTCAGACCATCCTCATGGTCACGCACTCGGTCAAGGCGGCCAGCCACGCCTCGCGCGTGCTGTTCATCAAGGACGGCGAGGTGTTCCACGAGATCTATCGCGGCGAGAGCACGGATGAGCAGCTCTATCAGAAGATCTCTGACACGCTCACGATGCTGGCAACGGGCGGTGAGCGCCATGCGTAATCTCTATCCGCGTCTGGCGGCGACGAATCTGAAGAAAAACCGCCGGTTCTACCTGCCGTATCTGCTGGCCTGCATCGTGATCGTGGCGCTGTTTTGCATCATCCTCACGCTCGCGAGCGATCCCTATCTCGGTCAGATGCAGCACGGCGGCAGCGTCAGTCAGGTGCTCGGTTTCGGCGTGTCGATCATGGCGCTGTTTTCCGCCATCATCCTCTTTTATACGAACAGTACCTTCACCAAACAGCGCAAGCGCGAGTTTGCCATCTACAACATCCTCGGCATGGAAAAGCGCCACATCTCCTACGTGCTCTTCTGGGAGTCGCTGTATACGGCGGCCATGGCGCTGTTTTTCGGGCTCGTTGCGGCGGGTGTGTTCTCCAAGCTCCTGCAGCTCGTGCTCATGCGGCTCATCGGCGGGGAGGCCACGTTCGGGCTGAACATCCGCCTGATGAGCATCGGCTGTACGGTGGTGTTCTTCGGCGCGCTGTTTTTGCTGCTGCTGCTCAATACCATCCGCATCATCCATCTGTCGAACCCCGTGCAGCTGCTGCGCGCCGGCAGTGAGGGCGAGCGCGAGCCGCGCAGCAAGTGGATCCTCGCACTGCTCGGCGCGGTGTGCCTTGCCGCGGGCTATATCATTTCCCTGCGCACAAACGTGGCCTTGTACGCCATCCAGAATTTCTTCCCGGCGGTCATCCTTGTCATCATCGGCACGTATCTCACGTTCATCGCGCTGAGCGTCGTCGTGCTCAAGGCGCTGCGAAAAAACCGGCGTTACTACTATAAAACCAGCCACTTTGCCACTGTCTCCGGTCTCATTTACCGCATGAGCCGCAACGCGGCCGGTCTTGCGAGCATCTGCATCCTCTCGACGATGGTACTCGTGACGGTCTCGACCACGGTGAGCCTGTATAAGGGCGTGGATGCCTACGCCGACGTGCGCTGGCCACAGGATATGACGCTCACGCTCATGACCGACCCCCAGACGAATACGGTGCCGGACGTCGCGCCGGTTTTGCGGGTGGTGGATGACGCCATGACGCGCGCGGGGCTCACGCAGAGCAACGTGCACGGCTATCGCACCGTCAGGTTTTCCGCGTTGCGCAGCGGCGATGCGCTCGATCTCACGAGCAAGCAGCTCACCGGTTCGAGCGCCGATGAATACACCGTCATGGTTCTGGACACGGAGGACTATGCCGACCTGACCGGCGAGCAGGTGACGCTTGCGCCCGGCGAGGCGCTCGCATGGACGGACGGCGCAGCCTTTGGCGATACGCTCACGCTCGGCGGCGATACGCTGCGGCTGCGGCAGCTCGATAGCTTCTCGCTCGTCAGCGGCAGCTCCATCATGGGTCAGCACACGCTGTATCTGGTCATGCCGGATCTCGACAGCGTGCTCGAGCTGCGCGCGCAGCAAAACGCCTATACTAACGAGCACGGCGGCACCCGTAGCATGCTCAACTACACGTATCAGTTCGATCTCTCCGGCACGGACGACGAGCAGCTCGACGCGCTGCATACGCTTCTCAGCGACCCCGCGTTTGAGTCCGCTGCCGAGGCGGCGAACGTGCATTACACGACCGATATGCGCGCCGACGGCTATCCCACGCTGCGCAGCACGTACGGCGGCTTTTTGTTCCTCGGCTTTTTCCTCGGGTTTGTGTTCCTGTTTGCGACGGTGCTCATCATCTACTACAAGCAGGTCTCCGAGGGCTATGACGACCGCGGCCGCTTCCGCATCATGCAGCAGGTCGGCATGACGCCGAAGGAGGTCAAGGCGACCATCCGCACGCAGGTGCTGCTCATGTTCTTCCTGCCGCTTGTGACGGCGGCGATCCACATCGCATTTGCCTTCCCACTCATCAAGCAGATCGTGTTCGCCTTCGGGCTGCAGAACGTGCATCTGTTTTTGCTGTGCACACTCGGAACGTTCGGCGTCTTTGCGCTGCTATACACCTTTGTGTACCTGCTCACGGCGCGCACGTATTACCGCATCGTGCGCATGACGGATTGAATCAAAAAAAGTCCGCACAGGCACTGCCTGTGCGGACTTTTTTGTATATGCGGCCTCAGCCCCAGAGGGCGGTCAGCATGGGGATGATCTGCTTCTTGCGGCTCATCACGCCGGGCAGGAACACGGCGCTGTCCTTCGGCTCGACCGAGAAGGCGGCGCGGATCGTGTCGTCATTGCCGATGTAGAGCAGGCTCGTGCCCTCCATGAGCACGTCCGTGACCATGAGCGCGATCATGTCATAGTGCTGCTGCTCGAGCTTCGTGGCCATGACGGCCAGCAGCTCGTCCTTGCGCTCGAGCACCGCAGCGGAATCGAGCGACGTGACCTGACCGACGCCGAGATAGTGGTCGGCGATGTGGAATTCTTTGAAGTCGGCAAAGCACAGCTCCTCGGCCGACTTGTCGCCCGCGCTCGAGGCGGCAAAGAGCAGGTTGCCCAGCTCCTTGAGCGAGATGTTGGCGATGCGGGCCAGACGCTCGGCCATGGCGATGTCGCGCTTCGTGCACGTGGGGGATTTGAACATGACCGTGTCGGACAAGATCGCGCCCGCCATCAGACCCGCCATGTTCGGCGACGGCATGACGCCGTGCTCCTGATACATATTGGTGATGATGGTCGTCGTGCTGCCGACGGGCTCGTTGCGCACGCGGATGGGTTGCGTGGTCTGAATATCGGCCAGACGGTGGTGGTCGATGATCTCGAGGATCTCGGCCTGCTCCAGACCGGGCACGGCCTGTGCCAGCTCGTTGTGGTCGACGAGCACGACGCGCTTGCGCCGCGGACGCAGCAGGTGATAGCGCGAGAGCGTGCCGACGACCTTTTCGTTCTCGTCGAGCACGGGGTAGCAGCGGTAGCGGCTCTCGAGCACGACCTCACGCACGTCGTCGATGTAATCGTCGAGGTGGAAGCTGACCAGATCCTCCGTGTTGCACGGGCGGGAGATCGGGATCGCCTGATACACCAGCCGCGCCACGCGGCTGGCATCGAGCGGGGTGGAGATGACGCAGGTCTTGCCGGCGTTTTCGAGCCACGCGGGGTCGACGTCGGTCTGGCAAAGAATGATGCACTGCACGCCGATGTCGAGCGCGCGGCGGATCATATCCGGCTGGTTGCCGCAGAGAATGATGCTGTCGGGGTCGGAGAAGAGCAGGTTGTCGCAGCTCTGCGGCAGGGCGATCGTCACCACGCCGGACACGCGGTCGACCTGCTCGGCGCCGTCGTTGAGGATGCGCCCCTCGATGACGCTCAGGAGGTTGAACAGCGGCAGCGCGTCCACGTGCCGGTCGCTGATCGTGCGCATGCTGTAGGCCGCGATGTCGCCGGCGGAGAGCATACCGTAGAGCGTGCCGTCTTCGTTGATGATGGGCATGGCGGAGATGTTCTGGTCGCGCATGATGTGCCAGGCGCGGTCCATCGTGACGCTGGAGTTGAGCGCCGGCGGCGTGTCAAAGTCCAGATCGCGCACCTGCGTGCGGACGTTGCTGATTGTGACCGGCTCCTGAAAGCCGAAGCGATCGAGCAGGCGCTTTGTCTCATCGCTGATGTGGCCGAGATGTGCGGCCGTGTAATCCCGGTCGCCGAGCGCGTTGCGCAGTGCGGCATAGGAAATGGCGGCCGCGATGGAGTCCGTGTCCGGATTCCGGTGGCCGGTGACGTAGATTCTGTTCATGTATTTTGTAACTCCTTTGGCGTTGTTGTGAGGCAAACCATATCATATTATAATCTGACACCCTGCCTTGTCAATCGTTGTTCGGAAAAGTGCAAAAACTGTCCGGTTTGTTGGCAGGCCTCTGGTCGTGGTCTGACCAGATACGTTGTGATAAGCGATAAAAATGGGACAGTGGACGAAAACCAGTTGCGCATTGTCAAAAATTATGCTATCTTTGGTTCAAAGGGCTTCTGGTTGAACCAGATGTAAGACCGGAGACCCGCGACGAACTGTGAGAGGTGGAAGCAAACCATGAAAGACCTGAAGCATCTGATCTATTTTGAGAATCTGCTGCAGGAGGCCAACAACGAGCTGGTACAGCAGGCCAAGGCGGAAGGGGAACACGCCCTGGGCTACACCTGTTACTTTGTGCCGGAGACGCTGCTGAACCTGCCCGGCTGCTTCTCAAGCCGCCTGCGTGCGCCGAATACCGGCAGCATCGATGTGGGCACGTACTACATGTCGAGCAAGATCTGCTCGTATACCCGCAGCATTCTCGAGCGCGGCATCGAGGGCGGCTATGACTATCTCGACGCGCTGCTCTCGTCCGAGACGTGCCAGATGATGCACCGCGGTCACGAGCATTTCGAGATCCTCGGCCTTGTGAAGGAGAAAAATCCGCAGTTTTTCATGAGCATGATGGACGTGCCGTTCTCGGACGAGGACTTCGCCGTCGATCACTATGAGGAGCAGCTGCGCGTGCACGTGCTCGAGCCGCTGCACGAGACCTACGGCATCGACATCTCCGACAAGGCGATCCGTGCGGCGATCCGCGACCACAACGAAATTTCCCGCGTCATGACCGAGATCGGCGACCTGCGCAAGGCGGCCAACCCCGTCATCACGGGCTATGAATTTCACGTGCTGCAGCTCGTGAGTCAGGTGTGCCCGCACAAGCGCATCCTGCCGTACCTCAAGCAGACGCTCACCGAGCTCAAGCGCCGCAAGCCGGACGCGCAGCCGTGGTTCCGCGTGCGTCTGGTCGTGACCGGCAGCGAGATCGACGACCCCGCGTTCACGAAGCTCATCGAGGACTGCGGCGCGATGGTCGTGGCCGACCGCTACTGCTACGGCAGTCTGCCCGGCCGCGAGCAGATCGAAATTCTCGACGGGGAGACGCCGCTGCGCGCCGTTGCCCGCCACTATCTGCGCACGAGCCAGTGCCCGCGCTTTATGGAGCGCGCGCGCTCTGACGGCCGACGCACCTATATCCGCGACCTGTGCCGCGAATACAGCGCCGATGGCGTGCTCTACGAGCAGATGAAGTTCTGCGAGTTCTGGAGCTATGAGCGTGTGCTCGGCGTGCACATCCTGCAGGAGGAGCTGGGCATCCCGACCGTCGGCATCGAGAAGGAGTACACCCTCGCCGGCGCCGGTCAGCTGCGCACGCGCATTCAGGCGTTTGTGGAGAGTCTCGAGATCAAGCACATTCAGGGAGGGAAACTGTGATGGCGGACAAGAAGGTCAAAGGCGCCGGGGATCGTTTTCTCCCCGGCAGCAACATTGCAAAGCACCGCGAGTGGCGCGGTCTGAAGGATACCTGGTACGACTATGTTGAGTGGGTCAAGGTGCTCGGCATTATGGGCGGCTTTGTGGCCAAGAGCCCGGTGCGCATCGCGCGCGGTATGCTGACCTATCGCTGGATGGGCTCGTACCTCGCGGCGCTGAACATGATCGACCGCTGCGTCGAGGGTCTGCGCGGCCCGGCGCTGCGCGTGGCGCGCCTGTACCTCAACACGATCATGAAGGGCTCGACGACCTCCATCGCCGAGATGATGATGGGCGACCGCCGCTTCGGCGACAATGCCTTCGGCCGCACGCAGGTCGTGCTCGAGCAGACCATGTGCCCGGAGATCCTCGCCGGTTTCAAGAACCTGCGCCCCGCGCAGCTCGAGCCCTTCCAGGGGCTGCTGCTGTGCTACATGGATCAGGGCGCCAACCCGTATTATATCGACGCCATGGAGAGCGTCGGCCTGCCGGCGGATTCCTGCCGCCTGTCGAACAATGCCGCCGGCGTCGCGCTGCTCGATGAGTTCCCGAAGATCGGCGCCTGCTGCATCTCCAATAACGCCCCGTGTGACTCATCGACCATGAACAGCCAGCTCATCGAGCGCCACCTCGACGTGGATACGATGCCGGCCGCCATCCCCATGCGCTGGGAGGACCCGCACACGCGCAAGTACGCCCGCGAATCCCTGCGCCGCATCATCGACTTTGTCGAGCGGCACACGGGCGAGACCTATGACTGGGATGCCTGCCGCGCCGTCATGGAAAAGCACAACGACGAGGTGCGCAACGAGCAGGAGAAGTGGGGCTTCATGGCGACGCCCTACACCGCCGCCGCGCTCGCAGTTCCGGCGCTGTTCCACACCTTTTACTATGCTTTCTCCGGCGGCCGGAATCCCGAGGTCATGAAGACCGAGCACAAGGTCATGCGCATCCTTGAGCAGGCGTATGCAGACAAGACCAACTGCTTTCCCAAGACGCGCTACCGCGCCATCACCTGGGGCGGCCCGCCGTGCTACTGGCTGCAGTTCCCGAACTGGCTGTATAACTGCTGGGGCATTCTGATGATTGCGGGCATGGACCTGTTTTCCGGCAACGTCATCATCGACACGACCGACGAGGAAACCATCCTCGACGGCATCGCCCGCAACTACGAGACCGGCGTCATGCGCCGCCACCTGACCGGCGGCTGGCGGCACCTCGTGGAGTTCTGGGACGAGGCGGAGAAATTCCACTGCGACATGGTCATCCTGCACGATGACATCACCTGCAAGGGCGCGCTCGGTCTCACGGGCGTCATCCTCGATCAGGCGAAGGAGCGCACGACCAAGCTTATGGTGGTCTCGAACGATATGTTCGACCACCGCACCATCTCCCGCGCCGACATCCGCCAGCAGGTCAACGACTTCATGTTCTCGGTCATGCAGGCAGAGCCGCTTGATGCGTCCCTGCTGCAGTATGATGATTACGAGGGCTGGTAAACAGGAGGAAATGATGATGAAAAAACTGCTGCCAAAGCTGCTCCTCGGTGCGACCGGCGTCTGGGTGGGGAGCATGCTCATCTACTGGTTCAATCTCGATAACAAGGCGATCTGTTTTCTCGTGCGGCCGCTGCTCGATCGGCTCTACGACCGCAGAAAGGTTGACGGGAAGGTCTGATGGGATTTCGGCAGATCCAGGCGCCGACGCTCCGGGAGCTGTTCGTCGACCAGGTCATCGGCATGATCTTTTCCGGCGAGCTGAAGGTGGGCGACCGCCTGCCGTCGGAGCGCGAGCTGTCCGAGCAGATGCACATCAGCCGCTCCATGGTGCACACCGGGCTCGAGGATCTCGAGCGCATGGGCTTTGTGCGCATGGAGGCGCGCCGCGGCAACTACATCGAGGACTATGCCCGCCACGGCAATTTCGAGACGCTCATGGCGCTCGCCAAATACGGCGGCGAAATCGACCACGCCATCGAGAGCTCACTCGTTGAGGCGCGTGATGCGATCGAGGGCGGGGCGATGCTCCTGCTCGGCGAGCGCGGCACGCCGGAGGATATGCAGCAGCTGCGCGCCATTACGGACGGGCTGCGCGCCGCCGTGGATGCGGGTGAGGGCAACGTCGCCTATGCGCGGTGGATGCGCCGGTTCGACACGACCATTGCCGAGCTGAGCGGCAACCGCATCTTTCCGCTGCTCATGAACAGCCTCGCGGATGTGAGCGGCGTCCTCTGGGAGCGGTGTGTTGGCTTCTGGGGCGCGGAGACGGTCATCGAGCAGGAGCTGCGTATCATCGACATGCTCTCTGCAGGGCACGGCCGTGACGCGGCGCTGTATATCGAGAACATCTACCACCATTACTGCGATGCGCACGCAGATGCGTGACGGCATAGAAAGCGCAAAAGTCCGCCTGACTGCTTGTCAGGCGGACTTCAGTTTGTCAGGCGGACTTGTTTTTCACGTTATGAGCGGCTCAGGTTTCCGAGATAGCCGAGGATGTTGTCGTTGATCTCGCCGGTGAGCGCACGGTTGTAGTTGCAGATGAACGTGCCGGCGATGAGGATCATCATCGCCTCGGCCTCGTGCATACCGGCCTCCTGACCGTAGATGCGGATGAGGCACTGCTCCATGAGCGTGCGCCAGGCGCGAAACTCGTCCTGCACGAGCTGCCCGATCTCCGGGTCATAGCGCGCGAGGACGTAGGTCTGGGTCGTGGCGCTCGGGCGCTGCTCGTGCGATGGGGCGTTGGCCACGTAGTTCATGAAGGCGTTCATGTACGCGAGGTTGGAGGCATAGTCCGCGCGCGCGTGCGCGGCGAACCACTGGCTGCACTTTTCGCTCATATATTCGCGCGTGTAGCGCACATAGGCGAGGATGAGGTCGTTTTTGCTTTCAAAATAGTTGAGCAGCTTGGCGTGGCTCATGCCCGCCTCGGCTGCAATGTCGCGCAGGGACACGCTCAGCATGGGCTTGCACTCGATGCAGCGCTCAAACGCCATGAGGATGTCCTTGCGGATCTGCTCACGGTCGACAATGATCGGCATATTCTTCGCCTCCGGGTACTTGGATGCACCGATTATACAGCGTTTTGAACCGTCCGTCAAATCGTGGCACGGCACATGAAAAAACCGCACAGGATCCGTTCCTGTGCGGTTTTGCGGTGCGGGTTCAGTCGAGCTTCAGATCGCCCTCGCGGATCCAGCCGAGACGGCGGCACAGCAGACCGATCGCCCAGCAGATGACGGCCGGCAGCACAATGCACACCAGCAGCAGACCGATCCAGTCCATCGCGCCGGGCTGAATGGCCACGGCGCCGTTGGCGATGGCCGCCTCACTCGGAGCGACCCAGCCGGTCCACACGCCGATCGGACCGCACAGACCGCACGTGCCCATGCCGGAGTTGACGGCGGCACCGTTCATCTGGAGCTTGAAGATGCACGTTGCGATCGGTCCCGTGATGGCGGACGTCACGATGGCGGGGATCCAGATCTTCGGGTTGCGGACGATGTTGCCCATCTGCAGCATGCTCGTGCCGAGACCCTGGCTGACCAGACCGCCCCAGCCGTTTTCGCGGAAGCTCAGCACGGCGAAGCCCACCATGTTCGCGCAGCAGCCGGCCACGGCCGCGCCGCCCGCAAGCCCCGTGAGCGAGAGCGCCGCGCAGATGGCCGCCGACGAGATCGGCAGCGTGAGCGCGATGCCCACGATGACCGACACGACGATGCCCATGACGAACGGCTGCTGCTCGGTCGCCCACATGATGATGTTGCCGACCCAGCTTGCGCCCTTGCCGATGGGCGCGGCGACGAGCATGGCGAGCCCGATGCCGACGAGGATCGTGACGATGGGGGTCACGAGAATGTCCACCTTTGTCTCCTTGCTCACGGCCTTGCCGAACTCGGCCGCGACGACCGCCGTCACAAGCACGGCCAGCGGACCGCCTGCGCCGCCCATGGCGTTGGTCGCAAAGCCGACCGGAACGAGAGAGAAGAGCACCATCGCCGGCGCGTGCAGCGCGTGGCCGATGGCGACCGCCATCGCCGGACCGACCATCAGCGAGGCGCAGCCGCCGATCGTGTAGCCGACCGCAGCCTCACCCTTGCCGAGGGTGAAGATGATGGCGTTGAGAAAACCGATGTGGAACTGCTGACCGAGCGTGTTGAGGATCGTGCCGATCAGCAGCGAACAAAACAGACCCTGCGCCATTGCGCCGAGCGCGTCGATGCCGTAGCGCCGCAGAGAGATCTCGATGTCCTTTCGCTTCAGAAAGTCCCGGAATCGCTGCATAGTGAAGCCCTCCTAGAAATATGTGAGATAAAATAAGTATGCTTTACAGGTGTCTTGACACCTGTAAAGCATACTATAAAGGCTTCTCATGCACTTGTCAACTAAATTAAACTTCTGTCAATCGTCCAGCAGCAGGCCGGCGGCCTTGAGCGCGGCGCAGGCGCGTGTGTAGGCATCCTCGTTCGGGCAGCACAGCGTGTGCAGGTGCAGTCCGCCGGTGAGCATGCTCAGCGGTGCTGCATCGCTGTCGCGGATGCGCGCGAGAAACTGCTCCACATCGTAGCGGCTGCTGATCTGGAGTTGACCGGTGAGCTGGCCGTAGACCGGGTGCTCAACGATGACATCGAGCACGGTGCAGCCGTTGTCCACAAGGATGTCGAGCTCTTGTCCGGTCTGCGCAAGCGTATGGCGGCAGGCGATGGTGCGCGTGATGCCGTCGGTCGCCCGCGGCAGCACGTAGCCGCGCGGCGTGGCGGAGATCTCCGCGCCGCCTGCGCGCAGCAGTGCGATGTCGCCCACGATGATCTGGCGGCTGACGTTCAGCCCGGCGGCGAGTGCGGACGCACTCACAGGGCGGTCGGCCGTGCGCAGCCGGTCAAGGATCGCCTGACGGCGGGAAGCGGCCTCCATGCCTCAGCCCTGCGACTTTCCGCCGGCGTTGAGCAGATCGAGTTTGATCTTCAGCAGCTTTTCCGACAGGTCAACATAGTAGTTGTGCGGGTAGTCAAAGCGCAGCACCTCTGGCCACAGGGTCGCAAGCTGCCCGGCGCAGTAGGTGCGGATCTCGTCGAGCGAGGGCTTCTGGTACACGAGCTCGCCGCCGCGGAAGACGGGCACGAGCAGCTCGCGCGCCGTGAAGTCGGTGAGCACCTTCTTCTTCCACGTCGCGTCGGGGTCACAGATCTCGAGCGGCTGCGTGTCGTCCACGACCTCGTCATGCAGGCAGATGTAATCCGCCTCGGCCATGCCGGTGTCCTTGCTGTAGAAGCGGTAGACCTTCTTGAAGTGCGGGTTTGTGATCTTGCCGACGTTTTCGCTGATCTTGATCTTCGGGATGATGTTGCCGTCCTCGTCCTCGACGGCCGCAAGCTTGTACACGCCGCCGAACACCGGCTCGCTGCGCGCGGTGATGAGCCGCTCGCCCACGCCGAAGCTGTCGACCTGCGCGCCCTGCCGCAGCAGCCCCGCGATCAGGCGCTCATCGAGCGCGTTGGACACGGTGATCTTGCAGTCGGTCCAGCCGGCATCGTCGAGCATTTTGCGCGCCTTTTTCGTCAGGTAGGCGATGTCGCCGGAGTCGAAGCGGATGCCGCAGCGCGTGATGCCCAGTGGCTTGAGCACCTCGTTGAAGGCGCGGATGGCGTTCGGCACGCCGGACTGCAGGCTGTTGTAGGTGTCCACGAGCAGGGTGGCGTTGGTGGGATAGGTCTGGCAGTAGGCGCGGAAGGCGTCGAGCTCGGAGTCGAACATCTGCACCCAGGAGTGCGCCATCGTGCCGCCGGCGAATACGCCGAATAGCTCGTCCGAGATCGTGCAGGCGGTTCCGGCACAGCCGCCGATGTAGGCTGCGCGCGCGCCGAGGATCGCCCCGTCGGCGCCCTGCGCGCGGCGCGAGCCGAACTCGAGCACCGTGCGTCCCTGTGCGGCGCGGCAGATGCGGCTGGCCTTCGTGGCGATCAGGCTCTGGTGGTTGATCTGCAGCAGCAGGTACGTCTCCACAAGCTGCGCCTGAATGGCCGGGGCGCGCACCGTGATCAGCGGCTCACGCGGGAACACGGGCGTACCCTCCGGCACGGCCCAGATGTCGCCGGTGAAGCGGAAGTTTTTCAGATAGTCCAGAAATGCCTCGCTGAACAGCTTCCGGCCGCGCAGATAGGCAATGTCCTCGTCGGTGAAGTGCAGGTTCTGAATGTAGTCGATGATCTGCTCGAGACCGGCGGCGATGGCGTAGCCGCCGTCGTCGGGCACGCTGCGGAAGAATACATCGAAGTAGGTGATGCGATCCTGCATGTTGTGGTCGAGATAGCCGTTGCCCATCGTCAGCTCATAAAAATCGCAGAGCATGGTCATGTTCAGCGTCTTGTTGGGGTCCATTGACCTCGCCTCCTGAATGGGTCTGCGGGATGCAGACAACAAAATATATTCTTTTCAATTATAGCCATTGTTCCGCGCGAAAGCAACGATTATTAAATTAACAAGGGAAAAGGCATGAAAAAACCAGTTCGTGCCGTTGACATCAAAATACGGTCGTTGTATCTTAATAATGTAACACAAAACAGGAGGACAATTACCATGTCTTTGACACCGGAACGCACGGCTGAGCTCCAGGAGCTCTGCCGTCAGTATCGGATCGACGTACTCACGGCCATTCACGGCGCACAGTCCGGCCACCCGGGCGGCAGCCTGTCTGCCTGTGAGATCCTCACGCTGCTGTATCAGCAGCGGATGCATGTCGACGCCGCGCACCCCGACGACCCGAATCGCGACCGCCTTGTGCTCTGCAAGGGGCACGCTGCGCCCATGCTCTACCGCAACCTGATCGGCAAGGGCTTTCTGCCCATCGAGAGCATGAACACGCTGCGCCAGACCGGCAGCCCGCTGCAGGGTCACCCGTGCATGCGCACGCCGGGCGTGGACATGCCGTCCGGCCCGCTGGGCATCGGCCTCGCCGCGGCGCAGGGCATCGCCCTCGGCCTGAAGCTCAATCAGTCCGACGCGCGCGTGTACGCCGTGCTCGGTGACGGCGAGCTCGATGAGGGCGCCGTCTGGGAGGCGGCCGCCTCGGCCGTGAAGTTCGGCCTCGACAATCTCACCGCCATCGTCGACTGGAACAAGGTGCAGCTCGACGGCACGACCGATGAGATCATGCCGCTGCGCGACCTGCCCGGCAAGTGGCGCGCCTTCGGCTGGAACGTGCTGCGCTGCGACGGGCACGATCTGACCGCGCTGGATGCCGCGCTCGACGCTGCCGTCGCCTGCAAGGGCGTGCCGACCGTGATCCTGGCCGACACGGTCAAGGGCAAGGGCGTGTCCTTTATGGAGGGCAAGGCCACTTGGCACGGCAAGGCCATTCCGGACGCGGAATTCGCGCAGGCAATGCAGGAACTGGGAGGGAACGTCTGATGGGAAAATCCATTCGTGAAGTATACGGCACTGTGCTCGCCGAGCTCGGCGATACCAATGAGAATATCGTCGTGCTCGATGCCGACCTGTCCGGCTCTACCAAGAGCGGCATTTTCGCCAAGGCGCACCCCAAGCGACATTTCAACATGGGCATTGCCGAGTCGGATATGGTCGCCACGGCGGCGGGCCTCTCCACGACCGGCAAGATCCCGTTCGTGAACACGTTCACGGTGTTCCTGACGACGCTGGGTCTCATCTCGGCGCGTGCGCAGGTGTGCTACGGCAACCTGAATGTGAAGTTCGGCGGCGCCTATTGCGGCATGTCCGACGCGCTCGACGGCGCGACGCATCACGCCACGGAGGACATCGCTGTCATGCGCTCGCTGCCGAACATGACCGTGCTCGTCCCGTCGGACGCGACCAGCACCCGCTGGGCCACAAAGTACGCCGTGGATACCTACGGCCCGATGTACCTGCGCCTGTCGCGCGACGTGTACCCGGATCTGTATGACGAGAACACGAAGTTCGAGTGCGGCAAGGGCGCCATCGTGCGCGACGGCACAGATGTGACCGTCATTGCCTGCGGCATCCTCGTGCACAAGGCGCTCGAGGCGGCCGAGCAGATGGCCGAGCGCGGCGTGTCCGTGCGCGTGGTGGACATGTACTCCATCAAGCCCATCGACCGTGAGCTCATCCTGCGCTGCGCGCAGGAGACGGGCGCGATCGTCACTGCCGAGGAGCACAACATCTACGGTGGTCTTGGCAGCGCCGTGGCGGAGGTGCTCGCATGGGGCGGCGCGGCTGCGCCGACGGAGTTTGTCGGCATTCCCGACACGTTCACCGAGACCGGCAAGTACACCGAGCTTCTCGCCAAATACGGCGTGGATGCTGCCGGCGTCGTGCGCGGCATCGAGCGGGTGCTCGCGCGTAAGCACTGAGTTTTCTGCACAGTCAGGCCGGTGGGCAGTTTGCCTGCCGGCCTTTGAGACTGTCAGAAAGTATTACTTTCTGACAAAAGGGTTAGCGGCCTGACTGCAGCGCACGCGCCGTCCGCCCAAGGCGAACGGCGCGCACGTTTGCAGGCCGAGAAGTATTTTCTCCGCCGCACATGTCGCCGGAGAAAATGATTGGATTTTCTTTGCGCCTGCGGGCGCAAACTCTACGAGGTTCGTTGACAAGCTGGGAATCCGGCAGGCAGCTTGCCTGCCGGCTTTTTGTCTGCTGTGCGCATAAATTCTGCAAGGCTGTTTTCGGAGGGAGATCATGCAGCGATTTTTTGCCCCCGGCCGCACGGAGCTGGCCGGGAATCATACCGACCATCAGCTCGGGCGCGTGCTGGCGGCGTCCGTGGACGTGGGCATCCGCGCGCGCGCCGCGCGCCGCCGTGACCGCCGCGTGTGCATCCACTCGCGGGGCTACCGTCCGTTTACCGTCTCGCTCGACGATCTGAGCGTTGACCCGCGCGCCTATGGCAAGCCGTGGGCGCTTGTGCGCGGCGTGGCGGCGGCCATTCTGGAAGTCGGCGGTCAGATCGGTGGCTTCGAGGCATGGGCTTCCTCTGCGCTCCGGACGGGCGGAGGCCTGTCGTCCTCGGCCGCGTTCGAGATTCTCGTCGGCCGCATCTTCAACGCGCTCTATAACGGCGGCGCGTTCACGCCGGAGCAGCTTGCCCGCTTCGGTCAGCAGGCGGAAAACCGGCACTTCGGAAAGCCCTCCGGCCTCATGGATCAGATGGCGTGCGCGCGCAGCGGCGCGGTGTATCTCGATTTTGCCGCCGGGGAGATCCTTCCGGTCGCGGCGCCGTTTGCCGCCATGGGGCTCACGCTCAGCCTGACGGACACCGGCGGCAGCCACGCAGGGCTGACGGCGGCCTACGCCGCGATCCCGGCCGATATGCACAGCGTTGCGCAGCGCTTCGGCGCCGAGACGCTCTCGCAGGTCGACCCGGCTGACTTTTTCGCCCACCGGCAGCCGGGGCTTGCCGACGACCGCGCGGCACACTTTTTCGCAGAAAACGCGCGCGTGCCGCAGATGCGTGATGCGCTTGCGCGCCGGGATGCGGGGGAATACCTGCGCCTCATGAACGCCTCCGGCCGCTCGTCGGAGCAGCTGCTGCGCAACATCCAGGTCCCCGGCGGGGACGACCGGCTTGCGCGGGGGCTTGCCTGCGCGTCGGCGCTGCTCGACGGGGTGGGTGCGTGGCGCGTGCATGGCGGCGGCTTTGCCGGGGGCGTGCAGGCGCTCATGCCGTGTACTGCCTTTCCCGCCTACCGGCAGGCGATGGAGGCGCGCTTCGGCTCCGGCTCCTGCCGCGAGCTGCGCATCACCGGCGCAGAATAAAACGCGCAGAATAAATAAAATGAATGCCCGCTTCTGACTGGAAGCGGGCATTCAGCTCGGCAAAAACCTCGTAGAGTTTGCGCCCGCAGGCGCAAAGAAAGTCTGATCATTTTCTCAGGCGACATGTGCGGCTGAGAAAATACCGCTCGGCCTGCAAACGTGCGCGCCGTCCGCCCATGGCGGACGGCGCGTGCGCTGCAGTCAGGCCGCAAATCTCTTTGTCAAAAAGGAATACTTTTTGACAGTCTAACGCCCGCTTCCGGTCGGAAGCGGGCGTTTGCAATATTGTGCTTATTTCAGGCGGATGCTCAGCAGCACGGGGTTGTGGTCGGAGAAGCGGAAGCCGTCATCCTGCGTCTGCACGCTTGTCAGCTCCACGTTCGGCGAGAGGATAAAGCCGTCGATGACGTAGTGCTGCGTAGCCTCGCTCTCAGCGTCGTAGGGCTGGTTGTCGAGGCGGCAGCTCGGCACGGACGTGTCATATGCGAAGTGCCAGCCGTCGGGCAGCATGCTGTCGTCGAGCATACCGGGTGTCCAGAGATCATCGTATTTGATCGGGTACTTGTCCAGTCCGCCGGGGAAGGTCTGGTTGAAGTCGCCGCCGGCGATGACGTAGTTGCCCTTGGCGTATTCCTGTTCGAGGAACGACGTGAGTGCGGCGGTCTGCGCGGCCTTGCCCTCGCCGTCGTCATACGCCTCGAGGTGGAGGTTGACGAGCACGAGCTGCGCATCCGTGCCCTCAAGGTCGATGTATACGGGCATGAGGCAGCGCTTGAGGTTTGCCACCGACACCGGCCACTTGAACGGGCTCGGCAGCGCGATGCGCTCGGCCGAGGCGATCGGCGCGGTCGAGAGCGTCATGAGCCCCGTGTTCACCCGGCCGATCGGCGGGATGGGGTAGGGCACGAAGGCACACTTGTAGTTCAGGGCGTGCGCGCTGTCGAGCTGCGTCTCGGTGCGCAGGCGGCCTGCCTCCTCAATGCCGTAGGCGTGGGTCGAGGGGCCGGCGTCGATCTCCTGCAGGAACGTGAAGTCGGCGGCCATGCTCTGCACGGTCTCCACGATGCCGTCCATGTTCTTCTCCACGATGGCCTTGCTCGGCGCGCGGGTCTGCTTGCCGCCGTCCATAAAGAAGTCGGACTCCTCGCCCAGACCGGCATAGCCGACGTTCCACGACAGGATGGACACCTCGTCGCCCGGGGCGAAGGCGGCGGTGCTGTTGTCGCCGCGCGTCACGACGGCGGTCTCCGTCTTGACGTTGAGCTGCGTGGCGGTCAGCCAGATGAGTAGCGCGGCGAACAGACCGACGATAACAGCCAGGACGATCAGAATGATCTTGATTGGTTTTTTCATGGGATGCTTCCCTCCTCTGGGGCAGTTTACCACAATCTGTTGCCCCATGCAAACACAATCTTTGCAGGAACTTTACCCAGACTTCACCGGTTGAGCAGCCAGACGCCGAGGTTCAGATATGCTGCGAACAGCAGCCACAGGAGATACGGCACGCACAGCCACGCGGCCGCCGGATCGCGGCGGGAAAACTGTGCACTCATCGCCAGCACGAGCGCAATCAGACCCGCGAGCAGGAAAAACGCCGCGCCGTGCTCCTGCCACAGGAAAAACACAACCGGCCAAAAACCGTTGACGCTGAGCTGGACACACCAGAGCGCGGCTGCCTGCCTGCGCGCACTGCCGGAGGCGGCGCGCCAGACGCGCCCCATGGCGATGCCCATGAGCAGATAGAGCAGCGTCCACACGACCGGAAACAGCCAGTCCGGCGGTGTGGCAGGCGGCTTTGTCAGCAGGTCGTAGGCGTCCATGCCCGCACGTGCGGCGGTACCTGCCGCGCCGCCGACGGCCAGCGCGAGCACGACGAAGAAAAGATAAGGGCGCAGCGCGCTCCATTTGTTCAACTTGCCTCACCTCGGAGAAAAACGGGATACTTTAATCTATGCCGTGTCCACTTGTAAAATACATGGGATCCATGATACACTAATAGGGCGACATTTGACAAAAACGGAGGTTCCCGATATGGATTATGCACACCTGATGCAGGCAGACCCGGAGCTGTATGCTTCCATGGCGCGCGAGCTGGAGCGCCAGCGCGACCATCTGGAGCTGATCGCGTCCGAGAATTTCACGAGTCAGGCCGTCATGGAGGCTGTTGGCAGCCACCTGACGAACAAATACGCCGAGGGCTATCCCGGCGCGCGCTACTACGGCGGCTGTGAGTATGTCGATGAGGTCGAGCGTCTGGCGATCGAGCGCGTGACGCGGCTGTTCGGCGCGGACCACGCAAATGTCCAGCCGCACTCCGGCTCGCAGGCGAATATGGCCGTGTATGCGGCGCTGCTGCAGCCGGGCGACCGGATCCTCGGCATGAACCTCTCTCACGGCGGACATCTGACGCACGGCAGCAAGGCGTCTTTGTCCGGGAAATATTTTGAGGCGCATTTCTACGGCGTTGACCCCGAGACCGAGACCATCGACTACGAGGCGCTTGCGCGCACGGCCGAGGAGGTCCGTCCGAAGCTCATCATCGCCGGTGCGAGCGCGTATCCGCGCGTGATCGACTTTGCACGCTTCCGTCAGGTCGCCGATTCCGTCGGCGCGTACCTGATGGTCGACATGGCGCACATCGGCGGTCTGGTCGCTGCGGGCGTGCACCCGAGCCCCGTGCCGTATGCCGACGTCGTCACCTGCACGACGCACAAGACGCTGCGCGGCCCGCGCGGTGCGATCATCCTCTGCCGCGACGAGCTGGCAAAAAAGATCGACAGCGCCGTCTTCCCCGGCACGCAGGGCGGCCCGCTCATGCACGTCATCGCCGGCAAGGCGGTCTGCTTCGGCGAGGCGCTGCAGCCGGCCTTCCGCACCTATCAGCAGCAGGTGGTCCGAAATGCCGCCGTGCTCGCCGAGACGCTGCAGCAGGGCGGCATCCGTCTGGTCTCCGGCGGCACGGATAATCATCTCATGCTGGCCGACGTTTTCAGCCGCGGCCGCACCGGCGCGCAGATGCAGGATCTGCTCGACGCGGCGAACATCACCGCCAATAAAAACACCATCCCGTTCGACACGCAGTCCGTGCGCGTCACTAGCGGTGTGCGTCTGGGTACGCCGGCCGTCACGACCCGCGGCATGGGCGAGGAGGAGATGCGCCGGATCGGCGCGCTCATCTGCCGTCTGGTCGATGAGGGCGAGGACGCCGTTGCGTCCGTGCGGGCGCAGGTGCTCGACCTGTGCGCGCGTTTCCCGCTCTATCCGGATCTGCAGGCGTAAGCTGCACAGAGGACAAGATACAAAAACCGCGCTATAAAAAGCCTCGCAGAGTTTCGCCGCCGGAGCGGCGAAAGAAAGTCCAATCATTTTCTTCGGCGACATGTGCGGCGAAGAAAATACTTCTCGGCCTGCAAACGTGCGCGCCGTGCGCCTCTGGCGGACGGCGCGTGCGCTGCAGTCAGGCCGCAAACCCCTTTGTCAAAAAGTAGTCCTTTTTGACAATCATAAAAACCGCGCTCCCGAAACACGGGAGCGCGGTTTTCTGCTGTTTACGGCTTGCACGCGCCGCAGGGTGTGTAGCCCGCGGTCAGCGCCTGCTCGGCGCTGTCAAAGGCGATGCGGTTTTCCGCTTTGACCTGCGCTGCGTATCTGCAGCCGGCGCGGTGATATTTCATGGAGTTGCGGTTGCCGATGTAGGCGGCATCCGCTGCGGCGGTCGCCTGCGGCTGCTTTGGTGCGGCGGTCGGCACCGGCGCTGCGGTCTCGGGCGGCACGCTGCGCTCGGTCGTGATGACGATGGCCTGCGCCGGCGCGTGCGCCTCGCGGACGGTGGCGACGCTTGCATATCCCGCCGTGACGGCGAGCGCGAGCACCAGCTCCACGAACCACCACGTTTTCCAAAGCCGCGTGCCGCGCGGTGCGTACTGCAATGCGAGCAGCAGCGCGGCACTCTCCAGCGCCGCGAGCCCCCAGCCGATCTGCCCGCAGGCGAGCAGGGCAATACCGGCGGCGGTGCACACACAGCCAAGCAGCCCCCTCCAGATGCGGCGCCATTCGATCTGCATTCCGATCTTCCTCCCTTTGGCGGCAAATGTGCGCGCCCATTGCGTCGTTTTGCTCTGTAAATTGTTTATTCTATCCGGTTTCGCAAAAAAATCAAGACCTAAATGAAAAAAAGCTTACATTTTTTCAAAATTTGTGTTACACTATCTCAAGGGGGCAGGTTTGCGGCCGCGGTGCGGCCACATGGCCGCCCGATTTGTTTGTTTTTGAGGCCTGGCGGAGGAAAGGATAGTCAAATGTACGAGATTGGTCAATTGATCGTGTATGGAAACGAGGGCGTCTGCCGCGTGGAGGAGATCGGCACGCCGAAGATCTCCGGTGTGGACAAGCACCGCGATTACTATACGCTTGCGCCCATTTACCGCGAGGGGAAGGTGTTCACGCCCGTGGACAGCAAGGTGTTCATGCGCCCGGTGATCTCGCGCGAGGAGGCACTGGCGCTCATTGACCGCATCCCGGAGATGACCGCGGAGGTCTATGAAAACGCCAATCTCCGTTTTCTCAATGAGCACTATCAGCACTGCCTCCAGAACTATACCTGTGCTGACCTTCTGCAGCTGATCAAGGACGTGCGCGCCAAGCGCTGCCGGATGATCGAGCGCGGCAAGAAGCTCGGCCTCGTCGATGAGCGCTATATGAAGCGCGCCGAGGAGATGCTCCACGGGGAGCTGGCCGTTGCGCTGGGTATGACGCGCGAACAGGTGCCGCAGTTCATCAGTGATGCGCTCGGTGATGCGGGCGAGCCGGAAGCCGCCCTTGCCTGAATCGGAAGTTGGAAATCCCGCCGGACATTGTGTCCGACGGGATTTTTGCAGTTTTCCCTTGACAGACGGTCAAAGTGCGTGTATGCTACGGTTTGAATTCGGGACTGATTCCCGATTTGGAGGCGAATCATGCGAAACAGTTATCACACGCAGCAGCGCTGTGCGCTGCTGGCGTTTTTGTCTGCGCACGCGGACAAGCAGTTCACGGTCGAGCAGCTGCTCACAGCCATGGGCGACGAGGCCCCCGGCCGCAGCACGGTCTACCGTGCGCTTGACCGGCTGGTCGAGGAGGGCACGGTGCGCCGCTTCGCGCCCGAGAGCGGCGGCAGCGCGGCCTATCAGGCCATGGACCCCGGTCACTGCGATGCGCACCTGCACTTAAAATGCGTCGGCTGCGGGCGGCTGATCCATCTTGACACCGGCGTCTCCGACGCGCTGCAGGCAGACCTGCTGCGCGCGGCGGGCTTCACGGTTGACGGCCGCAGCACGACGATCTACGGCACGTGCGCCGCCTGCGGCGGAAAGCGGGGCGGCCATGCGTAAGATTTTATGTGTGCTGCTCTCGGCTGTGCTGGCGGTGTCGGCGCTGTCCGGCTGCGCGGTGCAGAAAAACCCGGATGCAGACGATGGCAAGCTCCATGTCGTCACGACGATCTTTGCGCCCTATGACTTTGCGCGGCAGGTCGGCGGGGACGATGTGTCGGTCACGATGCTGCTGCGCCCCGGCTGCGAGGTGCACGCCTATGAGCCCACGCCGAAGGACATCATCGCCATCCGCAATGCCGATGTGTTCATCTACGTCGGCGGCGAGTCGGATGCGTGGGTGCAGACGGTGCTCGAGGGAGTGGATAACCCCGATCTGCGCGTCGTGACGCTCATGGACTGCGTCGAGCTGCTGCACGAGGAAACGGTCGAGGGAATGCAGGCCGAACGGCACGGCCACGACCATGATGACGAGGACGAGGACGAGGAGGAGCTCGATGAGCACGTCTGGACGTCTCCGCGCAACGCCGCGCGCATCTGCCAAAAGCTCTGCGACACGTTCTCGGCGGCGGACAGCGCGCACGCGGCGCAGTATGCGCAGCGCTGTGGGGACTATGTGGAGCAGCTTGACCGCCTTGACGCGGAATTTCGTGATGTAGTGGAGAATGCTGCACGCAAAACGGTGGTTTTTGCAGACCGTTTCCCACTGCGGTATTTTGCCGACGCCTACGGACTGGACTACTATGCGGCCTATCCCGGCTGCGCGGACGCGGCAGAGCCGTCGGCTGCCACGGTGGCATTTCTGATCGACAAGGTGCGCGCCGACGGCATCCCGGTCGTGTTCACGATCGAGCTCTCGAACGGCAAGCTCGCCGACACGGTCTGCGAGGCCACGGGCGCGAAAAAACTGGAGTTTGCGACCTGTCACAACGTGACGGCGCAGGCATTTGCAAACGGCGCAACGTATTTGCAGCTCATGGAGCGCAACGTGCAGGCGCTGCGGGAGGCATTGAACTGAATGGCACTCATTACTTGTGAACACGTCTGTCTCGGCTATGACGGCCAGACGGTGCTGCGCGACGTGAACTTCACGGTCTCGCGCGGCGATCTGCTGTGTGTGGTCGGCGAAAACGGCTCGGGCAAGTCCACGCTCATCAAGGGACTGCTCGGTCTCAAGGCGCCGGAGCAGGGCAGCATCACGCTCGGCGACGGACTCGTGCGCAACGAGATCGGCTACCTGCCGCAGCAGACACAGCTCCAGCGCGACTTTCCGGCAAGCGTGGCGGAGGTCGTGCGCTCGGGCTGCATCAACCAGATGCGCGGCCGCCCGTTTTACTCGCGGGCTGACCGCGCCCGTGCGCAGGAGAACATGGAGCGCATGGGCATCGAGGATCTGGCCAACCGCAGCTACCAGGCGCTCTCCGGCGGCCAGCAGCAGCGCGTGCTGCTCGCGCGCGCCCTGTGCGCCACGCGCAAGCTCCTCCTGCTCGACGAGCCGGTCACGGGGCTTGACCCCGTGGCGACGGGGGAACTGTATAACCTCATCAAGCTTGTGAACCTCTGCAATGACATCACCGTCATCATGGTCACGCACGACATCGACGCCGCCATGCGCTATGCCACGCACGTGCTGCACCTCGGCCATCAGCAGCTGTTTTACGGCACGGCGGCGGACTATAAGCAGAGCGATGCCGCGCGCCGGTTTCTGGGAGGGCGGAAGGTATGAAGATCATTCTCGAAATGCTGTCGTATCCGTTTCTCGTGCGCGCGCTCGTGGTGGGCGTGCTGGTGTCGCTGTGCGCGTCGCTTCTGGGCGTGTCGCTCGTGCTCAAGCGCTACTCCATGATCGGCGACGGGCTCAGTCACGTCGGCTTCGGTGCGCTTGCAATCGCAGCGGCGTTTAATCTCGCGCCGCTGGCGGTGGCGGTGCCGGTCGTGGTCGTGGCGGCGTTTTTGCTGCTGCGCCTGTCGCAGAGCGGCAAGCTCAAGGGTGACGCCGCGATCGCGCTGCTCTCGAGCAGCGCACTGGCCATCGGCGTGATGACCGTATCCGTCACGAGCGGCATGAATACCGACGTGAATAACTACATGTTCGGCAGCATTCTGTCGCTGTCGTCGGCCGATCTGCGCCTGAGCCTGATCCTGTCGGCGGCGGTGCTGGCGCTGTTCGTGCTGTGCTATCCGCGCATTTTCGCCGTCACCTTTGACGAGACGTTCTCACGCGCGACGGGCGTGCACACGCAGGCGTACAATATGCTCCTCGCGGTGCTCACGGCGGTCACGATCGTGCTCGGTATGCGCATGATGGGCGCGCTGCTCATCTCGAGCCTCATCATCTTCCCGGCGCTGACGGCAATGCGCGTGTTCGGCACGTTCCGCTCGGTCACAATCTGCGCGGCCGTGGTGTCGGTGGTGAACTTCCTGCTGGGCATGGTCCTGTCCTACGTGTTCGAGACGCCGTCCGGCGCGAGCGTCGTGGTGGTCGATCTCGTGGTGTTTCTGCTCTTTTGCGGTGTGCAGCGGATCGTGTGCCGCGTGAAAAAATGACGTCCAAAGCGGCGGCTCTGACCGGAGCCGCCGCTTTGGACGTTTTCAGCACTGCATCTGCCGGAGCATCTCCTGCCGCAGGTGCGCGATGATGCGCTTTTCGAGCCGGCTGATGTAGCTCTGTGAGATGCCGAGCAGGTCTGCGACCTCCTTTTGCGTCGCCTCGTGCGTGCCGCCGATGCCGAAGCGCAGCAGGATGATGCGCCGGTCGCGCTCGCACAGTGTCTCGATGGCGTGCAGGAGCATGGTGCGCTCGGCGTCGTCCTCGAGCGGGCGGCTCACAGCGTCGGCGTCCGTGCCGAGAATGTCCGAGAGCAGCAGCTCGTTGCCGTCCCAGTCGGTGTTGAGCGGCTCGTCAATGCTCACCTCCGTTTTCTGGGCGCTGCATTTGCGCAGATACATGAGGATCTCGTTTTCGATGCAGCGCGAGGCGTAGGTCGCAAGCTTGATGTTCTTGTCCGGCTTGAAGGTGTGGATGGCCTTGACAAGCCCAATCGTGCCGATCGAGATCAGATCCTCGATGTGGATGCCGGTGTTTTCAAACCGGCGCGCAATGTATACCACCAGCCGCAGGTTGTGCTCGATGAGCAGGGACGCAGCGTCCTCGCTCCCGGCAGTGAGCGCACGGATGGCCTGCTGCTCGGCCTCGCGCCCGAGCGGGGCGGGCATGGTGTCGCTCCCGCCGATGTAAAACACCCCCGGCGCACCGCCGCGCAGCCGCAGCCGCAGCGCCGTCCAGAGCGTGTGCAGTCTTTCCAGTAGTCTTGGCACGAAAACCCCTCCTCAGCTTTTTGGCGGCAGCACCATGGAAAATGCCCCGTCGGATGTGAGCGCCTGTGCGCTCAGGGCCAGCAGCATCGGCTCCGGCGCGCCGTCGATCATCACGCTGTCCGGTCGGAACGCCGGCAGCAGCGCACCCGTCACGCCCACCGCGCGGTACGGCAGCAGCACGACCCGACCGGTGCATTCCGGCAGCGCGCCGAGCACCGTCAGCGTCTGCACCGCGTCGTCCGGCAGCGCGTGCAGCGCCGGAAACAGCGGCAGCACCGCCGCGCGCTCGACCACGGCCGCCGGCAGACCGGACACCGGGTCGTGCAGGTCGTTTCCGCTGTCGCGCAGGGCGCGGACGGTCGTGCTGCGTCCGGCGAGTGTGACCGTCACGGTGCGCACCTCGCGCGCGGCGGTCTTTGCCCGCCGCCGGAACACCGTCGACACGGCCGCATAGCACACGGCAAACGACAGCACCAGCACCCGGCCGGACACCGTCACGAGTGCACCGCTGCCCGGCGACACGCCTGCGAGCATGCTCGCTGCGTACACCGCGCCGCCGAACGCGGCGGAAACCGCGAAAAACACCACCGCGCACCGCGCCCAGTGCGCCTCGCCGCCGAAGGCGATGAGCGCCATGGCCGCGCCGAGCGCGAGCTTCATCGCGCCGCTGCCGAGCCAGCCGAACCCGGGCAGCACCATGACCGCTGCGTACAGCGCGCCCGTGAGCGCTGCGAGCAGATACCGAGCACGGCGCAGCACCACGCCGCACACGCGCGCGGACGCGAGCACAAGACAGTAGTCGAGCAGCAGATTGAGCCCGAACAGGCGATCGAGATAGATGACGTCCATGGTGCTATCGTATCACGGCGCGCGCGGGAAAATGCGCAAAAGCCGCCGCAGCAAAGTATCCGGAAAAAAGCACGGTTTCCCGGTGCGGGAAATGTCGTAGAGCGTTGATTTTGCAGTGGGCGGCTGTTATAATGATGCGTGATTTCAAAGCAGGTGCGCGCAGTGCGCTGCGTGCTTTCGCTATCCGCTTGGGAGGCAAACGATGAAAGCTGACAAACGATCTTTGGCACTGATCCTGGCGCTGGTGCTCATCTGCACGGTGCTGCCGGTCCCGGCGGCGCAGGCTGCGGATGTGCAGCCGGTGCTCTCGGCTGCGCTGGCGCGGCAGGCTTCCGCCGTCCCGTTGCCGGGCTATGGTGATGAGTGGACGGTGCTCGGTCTCGCGCGCGGCGGCTATTTCACCGCGGACAGCGACTATTTTGCGCGCTATTACGCAGACCTCGCGGCCAAAGTGCCGGAACTGACGGCGGCGTCCGGGCGCGACGGCGCGCTCAACGCCTACAAGTCCACGGACAATTCGCGCGTCATCCTCGCCCTGTCCGCCATCGGGCGCGACGCGGCGCAGGTCGGCGGGTGCGATCTGACCGCGCCGTATGCGGATTTTGCATGGGTGAGCAATCAGGGCATCAACGGGCCCATCTTCGCGCTGCTCGCGCTCGACAGCCGCAATTACCTGCCCGGCAGCGCGGTGCGCCGTCAGTGCGTGGATGCGATCCTGAGCGCCGAGTGCTCCGGCGGCGGCTGGGCGTTCGGCGGCTCTGCTGCTGACCCGGACATGACGGCCATGGCGCTGCAAGCGCTGGCGGCCTACCGCTCCGAGGCGGCGGTCGCGGCGGCCGTGACGCGCGGTCTGGATGTGCTCTCGGCGATGCAGACCGGCGACGGCGGCTTCGCCTCATCCGGCGTTGTGAACGCCGAGAGCGCCGCGCAGGTCATCGTTGCATGCACGGCGCTGGGCATCGACCCGGACACGGACAGCCGCTTTGTCAAGGACGGCGGCTCGGCGGTCGATGCGCTGCTGACGTTTTTTGACGCGGGCGCGGCCGCCTTTCGCCACACGACCTCCGGCAGCGTGAACAGCCTTGCCACCGAGCAGGCGGTGTATGCGCTCGTGGCCGTGTCGCGTCTGCGCCGCGGGCAGAGCAGCCTCTATCAGGAGACGGACACGCCCACGGTCGAGACACCTACCGAGCCCGGCGCGTCGATCGCGCGCGTGCTCTGCACGGCGGACGGCAGCGGCCTCATCCCGGCAGGATACCGCACGGTCGCGGTGTGCCCGCCGGATGCGTCGGCGGACAGCACCGTCACGTTTTCCGACGGGACGCAGCTGCTCTACAGCCCCGTTTTGTCCGAGCGCAGCGGCACGCCGACGTGGGTGTGGCTCTTCGCGCCGGACGTGACGGATGACGCACTCAACGACCCGGCAAGCTACACCGCGGCAAGCGGGAAGCCTGCCGTGCTCACCGTCGGCGATGTCAACGGTGACGGCGTCATCAACGCGCAGGATGCGCTGGCCATCCGCACGGCCTGCGCCGGGGAGACGACTCCGGCGGCGAACGTGCTGCTGGCGATGGATGCGGATCTCAACGGCCGCGTGGACGCGCAGGATGTGCGCGCGGTGGCCGACAGCTTTGTGTACGATACGGCGCTGCCCGCAGCGCAGGAGGACGAAACATGAAGTCTTTCCGGACAAAAAAGAATCTTGCCATTGCGCTCAGCGTCCTGCTTGTCGCGGCGATCGTGGTGCTGTGCATCGCGCTGCGGCAAAAGAGCGATGCGGATGTTGACCCCACGCTGACGCTCGTGTGCACGCCGGCGGATGCCGACGGCGTGTGCACGGTCGATGTGGAGCTGACCGGTCTGCCGGACGGCGGACATTACGGGGCGGCGAGCATCGCCGTGGCCTTCGACCCGGCGCAGCTGACCTTCCTCGGCACGGACGACGGGGACATCCCGCTCGTGATGGGAAGTCTCCCGGCGTGGGAGAGCGATCCCGCGCGCGCAAACGAGACCGGCAGCGCGCGTGCGCTGTGTCTGCCGGAGGAGGGGGCTGCGCTGGCCACATCGACCGGCAGCGTGCTCGTGCGCCTGCACTTTCGGCTGGCCGACGGTGTGACGGAGTCGGCGCTGACGGTGACGGACGCGGTGCTCGCCGCCGCGGACGAGACCGAGAGCCTCGCCTCGGCAGCGGCCACGCTCACGGTCGCCGGCGGGACGGTGCGCCGTGGGTAAGCGGCGCGCGCTCGGGCTGCTGCTGTGCCTGCTGCTGTTGCTGTGCACGGCTTGCGGCGGCCGGACGCAAAATGACACCGGTGATCTGCACTGCACGGTGACGATCGAATGCACCACGGTGCTCGGGCACATGGACGATCTGAGCCCCGGCAAGGCGGAGATCGTCCCGGCCGACGGCGTGCTCCTGCCGGAGACGGCGGTCGCCTTTTCCGAGGGGGACACGGTGTTTGACGTGCTGCAGCGGGTCTGCCGGGCGCAGGGCATCCACATGGAGTCAAACTGGACGCCTGCGTACAACAGCGCCTACATCGAGGGCATCGGCAACCTCTACGAATTTGACTGCGGCAGCCTGTCCGGCTGGATGTACAGTGTCAACGGCGTCTGGCCGGACTATGGCTGCAGCAGCTGCACGCTGCACGACGGCGACACCGTCGTCTGGAGCTATACCTGTGATCTTGGGCGCGACGTCGGCGCCCGGCAAGGAGAACCATGACCGATTCTTTTTCGGCGCTGCATCCGGCGCTGACCTTTTGCTATTTTGCGGCGGTGCTGCTGCTGACGATGTTCGTGCTGCACCCGGTGTTTCTGGCGCTGAGCCTGCTGGGTGCGCTGGGCTACTGTGCGCAGCTGCGCGGCTGGCGCAGCCTGTGGCGGACGCTCGGTCGGCTCGTGCCGTTTCTGGTGCTGATGGCGGCGCTCAATGCACTGTTTAACCACGCGGGCGTGACGATGCTGTTTTATCTGCCCAACGGCAACCCCGTCACGCGCGAGGCCCTGTGCTACGGCGCAGCTGCGGCGGCGATGTTCGCGGCCGTGATCCTGTGGTTTCAGTGCTGCAACGCCGTCATGACGGCGGATAAATATCTGTACGTGTTCGGCAGCGTGCTGCCGAGCGTGTCCCTGCTGCTGAGCATGGCGCTGCGCTTCGTGCCGAAGTTCACGGCGCATATGCGCGCCGTCGCTGCGGCACAGGCGTCGCTCGGCTGCGGCACGCGTGAGGGCGGTGCGTGGCAGCGGCTGCGCAATGGTGCGCGCGTGCTGTCCGTCACCGTCTCGTGGGCGCTCGAGAGCGGCATCACGGCGGCGGACTCCATGAAGAGCCGGGGCTACGGCGCCGGCAGAAGAACGTATTTCGGCAACTACCGCTTCACCCGGCGCGACGGCGCGCTCAGCGCCGTGCTTGCGCTCGCGCTTGCGGGCGTGTGCGTGGGCATCGGCCGCGGCGCACTGTATGTGCGCTATTACCCGTCGATGCGCATCGGCAGCGCCGGCGCGCTCGGCGCGGTGTGCGCGGCGTGCTTTGCGCTGCTGTGCTTTTTGCCGCTGCTGCTCGATGGAAAGGAGGCGCTGACATGGCGTCGTTTGCGCTCGAACATCTGACATTTTCCTATCCGGGGCAGACGCGCCCGGCGCTCGACGATCTCACGCTCATGATCCCCGAGGGCGCGGTCACGGTGCTCTGCGGCGAGAGCGGCAGCGGCAAGTCGACCCTCCTGCGCCAGCTCAAGACCTGCCTTACGCCGCACGGCGAGGCCGGCGGCACGGTGCGCTTTGGGGACGCACTTTTAAAAGACATCCCGTTTGCCGAGCAGGCGCGGCGCATCGGCTTCGTGCTCCAGCATCCGGACGATCAGATCGTGACGGACAAGGTGTTTCACGAGCTCGCGTTCGGGCTCGAGAGCCTCGGCTGCGACGAAAAAACCATGCGGCTGCGCGTCGCCGAGATGGCGAGCTATTTCGGCATTGCCGACTGGTTCGAGCGCGACGTGCAGACGCTCTCCGGCGGGCAAAAGCAGATGCTCAACCTCGCCTCCGTCGTGGTCATGCGGCCGGATGTGCTCATTCTGGACGAGCCGACGAGCCAGCTTGACCCCATCGCGGCAAGCACGTTTTTGCACACGCTGCGCAAGCTCAACGAGGAGCTGGGGCTCACGATCCTGCTGTCCGAGCAGCGGCTGGAGGAAGCCGTGCCGCTGGCCGACCACCTCATCGTGCTCGAGCAGGGGCGGCTGCTGGCCGCCGGTGCGCCGCACACCGCGGCAACCGCCGTGCGCGGCCGGCCGATCTTTTCTGCCATGCCTACGGCGGCGCGCATCGCCGCCGCCCTTGGCGAGACGGAGCGCCTGCCGCTCACCGTGCGCGCGGGCCGGGCGTATCTGAAGCGGTTTTCTCCGCACCCAATGCCGGAAGCGGCGCCCGCGCCCATGGACACGCCGCCGGTGCTGACTGTGCGCGACGGCTGGTTTCGTTACGCACAGAATGCGCCGGATGTGCTGCGCGGTTTTTCACTCGCGCTGCGCCCGGGCGAGCTCTACGCGCTCACCGGCAGCAACGGCGGCGGCAAGACGACGGCGCTCGGCGTGCTTGCGGGGCAGCTGCGGCTGTATCGCGGCAGCGTGTATCTGGACGGAAAAAAACAGCGCGCGCTCCAGCCCCTGCGCGACGGCATCGCCGCCGTGCCGCAGGACCCGCGCACGCTCTTCGCGGCGGACACGGTGCGCGCCGATCTCGCGTCGCTCGGCAGGGACGCTGCGCTGCTGGACGCGGTCGTGCAGCAGATGGCGCTCGCACCGCTGCTCGAGCGGCATCCGTTTGATCTCTCGGGCGGCGAGCAGCAGCGTGCCGCGCTGGCGAAGGTGCTGCTCATGCAGCCGCGCGTGCTGCTGCTCGATGAGCCGACCAAGGGCATGGACGGCGCGTTCAAGGCGGAGTTCGGTGCGCTTCTGCGTACCCTCTGCGCGCAGGGAACGGCTGTGTGCATCGTGAGCCACGATGTGGAGTTTTGCGCGCAGTATGCCGACCGCTGCGGTCTGCTCTTTCGCGGCGAGGTCGTGACGGAAAACGACCCGCGCGCGTTTTTCTCCGGCAATTATTTTTACACCACGGCGGCGGCGCGCATCGCGCGCACTGTTGCACCCGGCGCGGTGCTGTGCGAGGAGGTCGTGCAATGTCTCGCAGACTGACGCGCCGCACATGGGCCGCGCTGGCGATCCTGCTTCTGGCGATCCCGGCGCTGATGGCGGTGTTCGTGTGCGTGTGGGACGAGCGCAAATACTACCTCACGTCGCTGCTGCTCGTGGGGCTGATGTTCGTGCCGTTCGTGCTGCGCTTTGAAGGCCGCAGGCCGCAGGCGCGCGAGCTCGTGCTGCTCTCGACGATGACGGCGCTGGCCGTGGCCGGGCGCGCGGCGTTTTACTGGCTGCCGCAGTGCAAGCCCGTGTGCGCGATCGTGATCCTCACGGCGGTGGCCTTCACGCCGGAGACGGGCTTCGTCACCGGCGCGGCGGCGGGACTGATCTCGAACTTCTTCTTCGGTCAGGGACCGTGGACACCGTGGCAGATGCTCGGCTTCGGGCTTGTGGGCTTTGTCGGCGGCGTGCTGTTTTCGGGGCGCAGGGTGCGCCTTGTGCCGCTGCTGATCTACGGCTTTTTGTCGGTGTTCGTGCTCTACGGCGTGCTGCTCGACACGGCGAGCATGCTCATGTACAATGCCGCGCCCTCGTGGCAGCTCTGGCTTGCGACGTGCGCGTCCGGGGTCGTTTTTAACCTCATTCATGCGTGCAGCACGGCGGTGTTTTTGCTTGTGCTGTACAAGCCGCTCCTGAGCAAGCTTGCGCGTGTGAAAGAAAAGTACGGGCTTCTGGAATGAAAAAAGTCTCCGCATCCAACCGGATGCGGAGACTTTTTTATCTGTACTTCATGCCTGCTGCCAGAGCAGGCGGTGATCGTCAAAGATGACCTGCAGCCGGCCGGTGTCCTTCCCCCACGCGAGGTAGGAGCGCACCGTGCTGCCGACGAGCGCGTACTGCTCAAAATCCATCACAAGATCAAAGCGCCGGAACAGCTGCTGCAGCACGGATTCGAACGTCTGCGGGGTGCGGCAGAGCCCGGTGATGATGTCCGCGATCTCGAGCACCTTGTCGATGTTGTACTGCGCCAGCGGCACGATGTCCTCCGTCACGGCGGCGTGCGCCGGCACGAATGCACGCGCGCGGAGCGACTTGACCGTCTCGAGCGTGTTCAGGTACGCTGCGACGTCGTAGAGAAAGCCGATCTGATACTTTTCCAGCGTCTCGCGGCTCGACAGGCAGTCGGCCAGATACACCACGTCGTCCGGCGTGCGAAAGCCCACCATGTCGAAAAAATGCCCCGGCAGCGGAAGCAGCTCAAACCCCTCCGGCAGACACGCCGCAGTCAGCTCCTGCGCGTCGCTGGGCTTGGCCATGAGGAATTTGTGCCGCAGATCCTTCGGCGGATAGCCGCCGTAGAGAAACGCGGGCTCGAGCAGCGGGTGGCGCGTGAGATCGCACTCGATGCCGGGGGCGTAGACCTTGCAGCCGGTCTGGTTTTGCAGGTACTGGTTGCCGCCGATGTGGTCGGCGTTGGAGTGCGTGTTGTAGATGGCGGTCAGGCGCCAGCCGTTTTGGTCGAGCAGCTGACGCACCTTGCGTCCGGCCTCCTTGTCGTTGCCGCTGTCGATGAGGCAGACATCGGTGTCGTTCAGGCGCACAAGGCCGATCTTGGCGGGGCTCTGGATATAGTAGCTGTTTGCGGAAACCTGCGTCAGTTCGTACATCGGGGTGTCCTCCTCTTTCAGATGTTTTGCCGGCGGATGAGCGGCTCGACCTGCGCGGCGAGCTGCGCGAGCGCGCCCGGTGCAAACGGGGAGCGGAAGCCGGCCTCGGTCAGCAGATCTGTCCAGAGCTTTTCGCCGCCCTGCTCCGACAGGTGCAGATAGCGGGCAAAGGCGTCGGCGTAGTCGGTCTGCGACGCGAGCAGGAACTGAAACGCCGCCGTCTGCGCAAGACAGTAGTCAATGTAGTAAAACGGCGTCTCGTAGATGTGCATCTGGTATTGCCAGCGTGTGCCGCGCTCGAGATACGGGATGCCGCGCTGGTCGATGTGCGGACGGTACTTCGCCTCCAGCTCCAGCCAGACGGCGTTGCGCCCGGCGGGGGTGAGATCGGGCTCGGCGTAGATGCGGTGCTGGAATTCGTCCACCATCGTGCCGTAGGGCAGAAAGCTCAGCGCATCGAGCGCGTGCTGGAAACGGTAGTGCTGCGCATCGCCCGCCTGCGGGAAAAAGCCGTCGAGATACGGCCAGGCGAAAAACTCCATGCTCATCGAGTGCGTTTCTGCGGTCTCCATGCCGCCGCAGCCGAGCTCGAGCGCGAAGCGGTTGTCCGCGATCAGGTAGGCATTGAGCGCGTGACCGGCCTCGTGCGTCACGACGTCCACATCGCCGGAGGTGCCGTTGAAGTTTGCGAGGATGAACGGCTGACGGTATTTCACGAATTCCGTGCAGTAGCCGCCGCCCCACTTGTTCGGGCGCGCATCGACGTCGAAGGCCTCGTTTTGGCACATCATGCGGAAAAACGCGCCCGGCACGTCGCCCATGCCGTCATACATCTTCTGCGCCGCGGCAAAGAGCGCCTCCTTGCTGCAGGGCGTCGGGTCACCGCCGGGGGTAAAGACCTCGTTGTCATAGAGGCGGAACGTGTCGATGCCGAGGCGCTTGGCGTTTTCCAGCCGCAGCCGCGACACGACCGGCACGATGTCGTGCACGATGTTCTCGCGGAACGTCTGCACGGCCTGCACATCGTAGCACATGCGCTCCATGCGGCAGTAGCCGAGCTCGATGAAGTTTTCATACCCCATTTTCCTGGCCATTCGGTCGCGCACGTGCACGAGCCGGTCAAAAATGCCGTCGAGCTGCTCACTGTGTGCTTCCAGCGTCGTGCCGAGCACCTCATAGCATGCTCTGCGCGTGGCGCGGTCGGCACTGCGGGCGTATTTCATCAGCATCGGGCGCGGCAGCTGTTCGCCCCGGAAGGGGAAGAGCATGCCCGCCATGAGCTGGGCATATTCGCTCACGAGCTTATTCTCCTCGACCATGTCGTCCACGATCTCCGGCGACATGCTCCGCCGCTGCAGCTCCATGCTGCGCAGCAGGATCGGCGAGAGCGCCTGCTCAAGCTCTGCCCGAAACGGACTGTCGAGCACGGCAGAGGCATACTGCAGATCCAGGTTTTCGATCTCCGGGCCGATCTCGTCATAGTAGTCCTTCTCGGCCAGATAAAACGGGTCGACGGTGTTGATCGTGTAGCGCATATACGACAGCGACTGCGCCGTGTCGTACTCCGTCTTGAGCGAGAGATATTCCGCGCGCGCTTCGAGGATCTCCTCGACGCTCTGTGCGCCGCGCACGCGCTCGATCACGTGCCGGAGTCCGGCGGTCATCTCCTCGCGCGTCACGCGCCGGTAGGGGAGTTGGGATACTTTCATGCTTGCTCCTTTCCAAGGTCTGCGGCGAAAAACTGCTTTTTGCGATGCAAAAATAAGAAATGTGCCATTTCCTCGCCCCTGCGGGGCAACCGGAAATGATGCAC
>ERZ773277.660-NODE-660-length-36270-cov-18.252050_pt1 | contig 36270 bp, 25 predicted proteins | sample MGYA00511957_ERZ773277 | MGnify/ENA primary metagenome ERZ773277 (study PRJEB29015, sample SAMEA2737800) | human gut metagenome | biome: human gut; feature: human-associated habitat; material: faeces | place: China | collected 2012 ... | reverse complement strand
GTAGAGCACTCGGCTGTTAACCGAGTTGTTGTAGGTTCGAGCCCTACTCGGGGAGTTTTTTAGTATAATATATGGTGACATAGCCAAGTGGTAAGGCCCCGGTCTGCAACACCGTCATCGCCGGTTCAAATCCGGCTGTCACCTCTCTTAAAAGGACTACATCAGTTTATGATGTGGTCTTTCTTTTATATAATTTGCAAATAAAATATATTGTGAATTTATGTAATATTCGTAATATATGTTGTACACATTTCATTATTTTTTAATTTTCTAAATTATTTTTCAGGATGTTACACTAAATTAATAAAGAGAAATATAAGCCTGATAAACAGAATTATATTTCTCTTTTTTAACAACTCTTATCCTTTTTTGAATAGTTGTAGTAGTATTATTATTCCTCTTCAGGATATTTCATACCCCATTCAGCTCTTATATCTGACATAATTTTCATTACATCATATGTATATTGACAGTGCATGAGGGTTTCTATTTCATCTGATGATGCTGAGCTTACAGCTTTTTCCATATCACGTACTTCGTAATACAGTGCATCTGATGTATCACCGGCATCAATTACTTCTTTATGACCATCCTCTGTATATGTAATAGTTGCCTGCATTCCTCTTGGATACTCAAAGATTTCCACATATGCCTTGTCAAAAGAGAGCGTAGCGCGTTTTGGCTGCTTGGAATGTAGAGATAATGTGACAGTTGCCATTTCCACTGCATCATTCATAAGCAGAATACCTGCCTGTTCATCAACACCGGTTGGTGCATATTTAACCTGTGACGATACTTGTGTTGGTGTTTCCTTGAAGAACCAGCGGATAAGAGAAAGTGAGTAAACTCCAATATCAAGCAATGCTCCTCCAGCAAGCTTACGACTGAAAAATCGGTTTGTCATATTGTAATCCTTGTAGCTTCCAAAATTGACCTGAATTAAATTTAGCCTGCCGAGTTGTCCACTTGCAATTATTTCGTTTAGCTTTTTATAAACAGGCATATGATATATAGTCATGGCTTCAGCAAGAATAACGTTATTTTCTTTGGCCAGTGAGACGGCTTCATCGAGCTCTGCGATATTTAAAGTAATAGATTTCTCACAGAGTACATGCTTTCCATTAGAAAGGGCTTTTCTTAGATAATTGATGTGAGTATTGTGTGGAGTGGAGATGTAAATGATATCCACATCAGGATCATAAAAGACGTCATCAATGTTGTCATATACCTTTGAAATGCCATATTTTTGTGCAAAAGCTACGGCCTTTTCATGAGTTCTGTTGGCAACTGAATAAAGAGTGCGTCCTTCCTTGGAGAGAGCATGCGCGAGCTCATTAGCTATTACACCGCAGCCGAGTGTTGCCCAATTAAGCTGTTTCATGTGAAATCCTCCTTTTTAACTTAAAGTATTGTAGCTGTGATGGTACATAAATTATTTAAAATGGTGTGAAATAACAAAATATAAACTCATTGATGATACCTTTTGACCCTTTAATCATAAAATATGTACCATAATGAACATATTCTAGCATGATGAATTATGAATTACAATGCATTTAGATTCAAAACAGTCAAAAACAGTCAAATTTGATAGTGACTAAATTAAAATTAGTTAATTTGAACTATATTTTAGATTATAAATTAGTAATAGAAAAGATACTAAAATTAGTAATTAGGCAAGTATTAATGATATATATGTTATATTCTGCACTAAAATCAATGTTGTATTTGCATATAGTGCACAATTTTAAAACTTGCTTTATATATTTTCAACAATTTTTAGTGTGATTATTTGTGAATATAAATGACGGATTATGATTGACAATGACGGATTATGAAAATATAATTATACTACAAGTTAAATGAATGTTGAAATGTTTAATACAGTAATTTGAAAATAAGCATTAAATAAATGGCTTATAAAATAAGTCTTTGAATAATTTGATAAACTGGGGTGATTAGATGCTGGCGGAAGATAGATGCAAAAAAATACTCGATATATTAGATTCGATGGGAAGTGTGACTGTTCAGCAGCTTATGGATGAGCTTGATACATCCGAGTCAACAATCAGACGTGATCTGGTTGCAATGGACAAGAAGGGTTATCTCACCAAGGTACATGGTGGTGCGATTGTAAATAATACGAATATCCATACTCAGGATGAGAAGGTTATCAACAGGCTTAAGCAGAATCGCAACGAAAAGGAACAGATTGCCAGATATGCGGCATCACTTATTGTGGATAATGATTTTGTTTATATAGATGCCGGTACTACAACAGCAGTCATGATTGATTATATTACTGCAAAGAATGTGGTTTTTGTTACAAACTCTCTGACTAATGCCAAGAGAATTTCCGATAGGGGATATACAGTATATATTCTGGGTGGCGAGTTCAAGTCTACTACCGAGGCTATTGTCGGAGATGAGGCCGTTGTGACGCTCGATAAATATAATTTTACGAAGGGCTTCTGGGGAACCAACGGAATTACTGTGAAGAATGGATTTACGACTCCGGAGATAAAGGAGGCCATGGTTAAAAAGAAATCCATGGAGAATAGCAAGGAGAAATACATTCTTGCGGATGACAGTAAGTTTTCACAGGTATCAAGCATCAAGTTTGCTGATTTTGAAGATGCTGTAATTATTACAAATGCACTAAGTAATGACAACTATAAGAAATACAAAAATATTAAGGAGGTCTAACATGATTTACACAGTTACTTTTAATCCATCATTAGATTATATTGTTGATGTAACAGATTTTAAGACAGGAGTAGTCAATAGAACGACTGGAGAGAAGATTTTTGCAGGTGGTAAAGGCATCAATGTTTCCATGGTTCTTAAGAATCTTGGAATGAGCAATACTTCACTTGGTTTTACAGCGGGTTTTACAGGAAATGAAATTAAAAGACTTCTAGCAAAAAAAGGTGTTGATACTGATTTTATAGAGGTGGAGGATGGTATTTCACGTATCAACGTGAAGCTTCGCTCAAATGAGGAATCCGAGATTAATGGTCAGGGTCCTGCAATCACTGAGGACAATATTAAAAAACTCTATGAGAAGCTTGACTGCTTAAAGGAGTCTGATGTGCTTGTTCTCGCAGGAAGTATTCCTGATGTGATGCCTTCATCAATGTATATGGATATCATGAAGCATCTTGAGGGTCGCGGAATAAATATCGTGGTTGATGCGACAAGAAATCTGCTCACAAACGTGCTTCCATATAAGCCGTTCCTCATCAAGCCAAACAATCATGAGCTCGGTGAGATATTCGGGGTTGAGATTACAGACAAGGACGATGTGATAAAGTATGCAAAGAAGCTTCAGGAGCAGGGCGCAAGAAACGTGCTTGTTTCAATGGCAGGCGACGGAGCAGTGCTTGTGACTGAGGATGGACAGGAGTTTAAGGCAAATGCACCTAAAGGAAAGCTCAAAAATTCTGTAGGAGCAGGAGATTCGATGGTAGCCGGATTTGTTTACGGATACCTCAAATCAAATGATTATAAGCAGGCATTTATTTATGGCGTATGTACGGGAAGTGCAAGTGCATTTTCTGAGGAGCTTGCTACAAAGCCTGAGATTGAAGCACTTATTGATAAATGGGACAGTGCTTCCAATTAAACAAACGGTATCAAAAAGGTTGATATAAATAATTAATATATTCTATTAGGAGGAATGATGTATGACAATCAGGGATTTGTTGGCAGCTGAGAGTATCAATTTAAATGGTACGCCTGCCGGAAAAACCGAAGCATTGAATCAGTGTATTGATTTGATGGCAAAAAGTGGCAAAATAGCCGATGTGGAGAAGTATCGCAAGGGTGTTTTTGCAAGAGAGGAGGAAGGCACAACAGGAATTGGAATGGGTATAGCAATTCCTCATTGTAAGTCTGATGCTGTTACTAAAGCAGGTCTTGCGGCAATGGTTGTAAAGGATGGGGTTGACTTTGAATCACTCGATGGTACACCTGCAAAGATTATTTTCCTTATAGCTGCACCAAACACAGAGGATAATGTGCATCTTCAGGTGCTTAGCAAGCTCTCTGTTATGCTGATGGACGAGCAGTTTACAAATTCTCTTATCAATGCCGGTTCAGTTGATGAGTTTTTAAATATCATCGATAGCGCTGAAAAAGTAAAGGATGAGAAAGAGGCTGCCAAAGAGGCAAAGGCGAAAGAGCCTGTTGAGGTGAAGAAGGACGATGTATTTATCGTTGCAGTTACAGCCTGTCCTACAGGAATTGCCCATACTTATATGGCTGCTGAGGCTATCGAGAAAAAAGCCAAGGAGCTTGGATATCAGGTAAAGGTTGAGACAAGAGGCTCAGGCGGAGCCAAAAATGTGCTCACAGATGATGAGATTGCAAAGGCTGCAGGTGTTATAGTTGCCTGTGATACAAATGTACCTACAGACCGCTTTGACGGAAAGAAGGTTATTGAGTGTCAGGTTTCTGACGGAATCAATAAGGCAGAAGAGCTCATAAAGAGAATTGCTTCCGGTGATGCTCCTGTATTTAAGGCATCAGGTAAAAAAGAGGCTTCACATTCATCAGTTGGTGGAAAGGAGAGCGTTGGACATCAGATTTACAAGCACCTGATGAATGGTGTTTCACATATGCTTCCATTCGTAGTTGGTGGTGGTATTCTTATCGCAATCGCATTCCTTATCGATGGATTCAGTGTTGACCTTAATTCACTGCCGACTGACCAGAGAGCAAATTTCGGTACTATTACACAGGCCGCAGCACTGTTTAAGGGAATTGGTGGAACAGCATTTGGATTTATGCTTCCAATTCTTGCAGGCTTTATCGCTATGAGTATTGCTGACCGTCCGGGTCTTGCAGTTGGTTTTGTTGGAGGTTCAATCGCAGCAAACGGTACATCAGGCTTCCTTGGAGCACTTGTAGCAGGTTTCGTTGCAGGATATATTGTGCTCCTCTTAAAGAAGGTATTTTCTAAACTTCCGGAGAGTCTTGATGGTATGAAGCCGGTTCTGCTTTATCCGCTGCTTGGTATATTCCTGGTAGGCGTTATAATGCAGTTTGTAGTTGAGCCTCCAATCGGAGCTTTAAATACAGCTATCAACAATGGTCTTAATGGACTTAACGGTGCAAGCGCAGTAGTGCTCGGAGTACTTCTCGGAGGAATGATGTCAGTAGATATGGGTGGCCCTGTAAACAAAGCCGCTTATGTATTTGGTACAGCTTCAATCGCTGCCGGAAACTACAATATTATGGCAGCAGTTATGATTGGCGGTATGGTTCCACCAATCGCAATCGCTCTTGCAACAATCTTCATCAAGAACAAGTTCACAGCAGAGGAGAGAAAGGCAGGACCTACAAACTTTATCATGGGATTATCATTTATCACAGAGGGTGCAATCCCATTCGCAGCATCTGATCCGCTTCATGTCCTTCCGGCATGTGTAGTCGGTTCAGCAGTGGCAGGTGGACTTTCAATGGCATTTGGATGTACACTCATGGCACCTCACGGAGGAATCTTCGTAGTTCCTACAATCGGAAATCCGTTAATGTATCTTGTTGCATTAGTAATCGGATCTTTCATTGCATGTGGATTACTCGGATTACTCAAAAAGAAAGTAAGTGAATAAGCAATCCTCAATTATCATTTAATCCAACCTATAAACTAATCAACAAAGGCACTGCTTCGGCGGTGCCTTTGTTGTTATGTTGTGATATAAAAATTAAAAGTATAAACATTCTCTGAAATAACAGCCTCATGCCTTGACGAGTGAATTTTCCAAGCTTAAAGTAGTATTAGGATGAAATAGTAAGTCAAAAAAATCAATTATTTATGAGACTTAAATAAAAAAACAGTGAGGCATAAAATGGGCAAGGTTATAGGTATAGATTTAGGAACAACAAACAGCTGTGTGGCAGTATTGGAGAATAATCAGCCGGTAGTCATAACTAACAGCGAGGGTCAGAGAACAACTCCGTCTGTAGTGGCTTTTACAAAAAATGGAGAGCGACTGGTTGGTGAGGCTGCAAAGAGGCAGGCAGCAGTCAATGTGGACAGGACATTTTTCTCAATAAAGAGACAGATGGGAAGCGATTTCAGGGCAAAGGTGGACGGAAAGCTGTATTCAGCTCCTGAGATTTCTTCTATGATTCTCAGAAAGCTGAAAAAGGATGCAGAGGACTATATTGGTGAGGCAGTGACAGACGCTGTAATCACAGTTCCTGCATATTTTTCGGATGCGCAGAGGCAGGCAACCAAGGATGCAGGAAGGATTGCTGGGCTTAATGTGCTTCGAATCATAAATGAGCCAACCTCTGCGGCACTCGCATACGGACTGGACCACGGACAGCAGCAGAAAATTCTTGTCTACGACCTCGGAGGAGGAACCTTCGATGTGTCTGTTATCGAAATAGGGGACAATCTGATAGAGGTGCTTGCCACAGCCGGTGATAATCATCTGGGTGGAGATGATTTTGATGAGAGAATCACGAATTATCTTGTCACAGAGTTTTACAGACAGCAGAATGTGGATCTGAGAAAGGATAATACTGCTATGCAGCGTGTCAGGGAGGAGGCTGAGAAGGCAAAAAAGGTGCTTTCATCATCATCCTCAACCACTATCAACCTGCCATTTATCACCACTGTAAAGGGACAGCCGGTCCACATGGAGATGAACCTCACAAGGGCTGAATTTAATGAGATAACAAAGGATCTGGTGGAGAGAACTGCTATTCCTGTCAATCAGGCACTTTCAGATGCGGGGATTTGTGCAGCAGAGCTTGGAATGGTGCTGTTGGTAGGAGGCTCTACACGTGTGCCGGCTGTTGTTGAGGAGGTAAGAAGAATTACAGGAAAAGAGCCTTCACACAACCTAAATCCTGACGAGTGCGTGGCACTCGGTGCAGCAGTACAGGGCGGCAAGCTCGGTGGAGCAATTGTCGCAGGCAGCAGTGCGGCAGAGATTATACTGATGGATGTCACACCGCTTTCACTCGGAATTGAGACGGTCGGTGGTGTCTCAACCAAAATTATTGACAGAAATACGACTATTCCTACGAGATACAGCCAGATTTTTACAACTGCAGGAAGCTTCCAGACCTCTGTGGATATAAAGGTACTGCAGGGTGAGAGGCAGTTTGCAAGGGACAATAAGCTGATTGGAAACTTCAGGCTAAAGGGCATCAAGCCGGCTCCGGCAGGTGTGCCGCAGATAGAGGTGACGTTTGATATAGATGCAAACGGCATTGTGCAGGTTTCTGCAAAGGACCTGGGCACAGGAAAGCATCAGGAGATTACGATTACCGCAAGCTCAAATTTGTCTGATTCTGAGATTGAGCAGGCTATCCGTGAGGCGCAGGAGTATGAGGCAACAGACGGACAGAGAAAGGCTTATATTGATGCAAGAAGTGAGGCTGATACGCTTGTGCGCCAGGTGGAAAATGTCATGGCTGACAAGGAAAAAAGAAAGGCTATGGACAGCGCACAGAAAAAGAGTGTGAAATCGTCACTTTCATATGTGAAGAAGCTTATTTCAAGGACAAAGCCCGGAAATGTGAGCGAAGAGCAGGCTGCCGAGATAAAGCATGCGGCAGATGAACTGAGAAATGCGGCAGCGGGATTGATTTAATTATAGTAACTACTATTATTCATTTGGCTATTTACGAGAAGCGGATTTTCATATAAAATATGGGTAAGTGGTGAGTATTCATAACCACCCTGAATAGTTATAATGTTAATTTAAATCCGAGGAAATAGAAAATGAATGCGAACGATAAAACAGAAAAGGTACTAAGAGAAATTCATATCATGCTCTCAAAGGCGGAGCCGTATAAGCCGGAGCCGAGCAGGGTGATCATAAACAAGCAGCAAATGATAGATTTACTTGCTGAGCTGAATAAGTGTATATATGCAATACAGGATGAGTATGAGCTTACTGAACAGAGTCGCAATCACGCAGAGAGAGAGTTCAGAAAGAAGGGGGATCAGATAGTCTGGGATGCAAGCAGAAAGGCTGAGGATGTGTATGCAGCATCGGTTATCTATACGGATGAGGCGCTTTCAAGAGTGCGTGATATCATCAATGATACCAACGAGTCACTTGAAAAGCTGTGCAAGAATATGAAGGATAAGATTGCAGAGCAGGAGAAGATAGTTAAAACTAACCAGTATGAGCTCAAGGGACAGCTTCAGGATTTGTCCGATACGGAGAAGTATCTTAAGATTATCGATGACAGAAATAAGGAGATAGAACGTCAGAAAAATGCAGGTAAACCTGTAGAGGAGCGTACTATTGACAATGAAGAGAAGTCCATCTATGCAAACAGACAGACTGAAATCAAGGTAAATATGGATTATATCAGAAAACTGGGACTTGCTGAGGGCGAGGACCTGGGAGATGGTGTAGTGGGTGAAGTGAAGCTTGCAGACGATACACCTGATGCCGGATCAAATCATAGCAATGATAAGGATGAAGCCAAGGCTGCCGGCTCAAAATCGTCTGTTGATGAGGATTATAAGGCAATAAGCAGAAAAGCCGGCAATCCACCTGTTATCAACACAAAGGAAGGGAAGGAGCTCACAGACGGTATCCACAGAATGTGGCAGAGCATCACCGGAAATAAAGGGAAATGAAACACACCTATGTAATATAAAGCAGCAGTTCAAAACAGAACGGCTGCTTTTTGGCTTATATTTAAAAGTGGGTAATATTAAGCAGATTTTAAGAAAAACAAAGTGGATAATCTGATAAAATATAGCTGACTAACGGCAGGAGAAGGTTTCTGTTAAAAATTCATAGAAGGAGGATAATATGACAATATTAGTTTGTGATGACGACAAGGAAATAGTTGAGGCAATTGAGATTTACCTGATGCAGGAGGGCTACGACGTGGAGAAGGCATATGACGGCATACAGGCAGTTGAGATTATGAAGAATAAAAAAATAGACCTCATGATAATAGATGTCATGATGCCAAAGCTCGACGGAATAAGAGCTACTCTGCAGATACGAAAGGAAAGCAGGGTGCCGATAATTATTCTCTCGGCAAAGACAGAGGATGCAGACAAGATTTTAGGCCTCAATGTGGGTGCTGATGATTATGTTACAAAGCCTTTTAATCCGCTTGAGCTTGTGGCAAGGGTAAAGTCACAGCTTCGCAGATATACCACTCTGTCAAGCAATGATGCAGCCGGAGACAAGGTTTATGAAGCCGGAGGCCTTTTGGTAAATGATGATTTAAAAAAGGTGACTGTGGATGGTGAGGAGGTAAAGCTCACACCGATTGAGTACAATATCCTGCTTTTACTCCTTAAAAATAAGGGAAAGGTCTACTCAATAAACGAAATATATGAGAGCATATGGAACGAGGAGGCGATAGGCGCCGACAATACAGTTGCTGTGCACATCAGACATATCAGGGAAAAAATAGAGATAAATCCTAAGGAGCCACGCTATCTGAAGGTGGTCTGGGGAGTAGGCTATAAGATAGAGGACAACAAATGAAGCAGTATACGATAGGAAAAAAAGCAGCGGTCATAGTCTTACATCAGCTATGCATGATACTTATGGTGACAGGAGTGTTTGCCACAGGCTATGCATTCAGGCACGATGCGCATGAAAATATTGATATATATACACTAATATCGCTGGCGGGCCTGGTAGGCAGCTTTGTGAGCCTGGCATATATGGCAAACGTGGCAGGCAGAAAATCAGAGGATGATTACACAATATACTATTTACCGATTGACAAGGTATACTCTGATGTGATGCTAGTGATATTTACACTGCTCATGGTATTTATGGGAAAAGTGATTTCAGGCGTAAAAAACCAGCATTTTGACTATGCATCACTCATTATGACGGCCGGCACATTTACTTTTTTGTTTGATATGGCTTTTATTATTTTATACCAGAGCATTGTAAGGAAGATAAAAGGCAATATACTTTGCACACATAGCCTGATATACAAGGGCTATGAGCTTATAAAGAGGGTTATTGAAAAAAAGGATATCCACACACAAAAAACCAAAGAGATAATGCGCATACAGGAGGCTCTTGAAGCTATTTCGGAAGGAGCGCTTGACACTACACTCAATGTCAATGAGTTTCATGGGCAGCAGAAAAAGGTGGCGGAGGCTGTCAACCATATACGCCAGGGCCTTATGAGCTCGGTGAATGAGAGTCTTAAGAATGAAAAATTAAAGGCTGATTTAATAACAAACGTATCACATGATATAAAGACACCTCTGACTTCAATAGTCAACTATGTTGACCTGCTTAAGAGGGAAAATCTGGAAAATGAAAATGCCAAATACTATATACATGTGCTGGAGGAAAAGTCACAGCGCTTAAAGCAGCTTACAGAGGATCTGGTAGAGACATCAAAGATTACCTCGGGAAATGTGAAGCTCAATATGCAAAAGCTTGATCTGGTTGAGCTTTTATACCAGACCGGAGGTGAATTCAATGAGCGATTTGAGTCGAGAAATCTGACAATAGTTACAAAAATTCCATCAGAACAGATATTTATCTATGCGGATGGGCGTCAGCTTTACCGTTCTATTGAAAATCTGTATACTAATGCCGCAAAATATGCACTGGAAAATACCAGAGTGTATGTAGAGCTTGAAAAGGCAGATAAAAAGGCAGTTTTTACAATAAAGAATGTGTCTAAGAACGAGCTTGACATAGTAAGCAACGGAAATGTGGACCTGACAGAGCGTTTTGTGAGGGGAGAGAGGTCGAGAACCACTGAAGGAAGTGGGCTTGGACTTTCGATTGCAAAGAATCTGACCCATTTGATGGGAGGAAAATTCGAAATTAAGGTAGATGGTGATTTATTTATTGCCACAATTACCTATAATATTATATAATAGTAAATAAAAGAATTTTGAAATACGCATACGGAGGTAGAATAAGTGAAATTATATGAAAACGGTGCTTACCTTTTAAACGGTAAGGAAGTAGTAATTGATGGACCGCAGGCTCAGGCAGCTGTCAAAAGCAAGACCGGCATGGACATCGATAAACAGACAGCTAAGCAGGAGACAATTGCTTACGGTATTTTAAAGGAGCACAATACATCCGGCAATATGGACAAGCTTCAGATTAAGTTTGATAAGCTTACATCGCATGATATCACATTTGTAGGTATCATCCAGACAGCACGAGCTTCAGGACTTGAGAAATTCCCTATCCCGTATGTACTTACAAACTGTCACAACAGCCTTTGTGCAGTTGGTGGAACAATCAATGAGGATGACCACATGTTTGGTCTCACATGTGCAAAGAAGTACGGTGGAATCTATGTACCACCTCATCAGGCAGTTATCCATCAGTTTGCACGAGAGATGCTTGCCGGCGGTGGAAAAATGATACTTGGCTCTGATTCACATACACGCTATGGTGCACTTGGTACTATGGCAGTCGGCGAGGGTGGACCTGAGCTTGTTAAGCAGCTTCTTGAACAGACATATGATATTGATATGCCTGAGGTAGTAGGTATTTATCTGACAGGAGAGCCAATCAAGGGCGTTGGACCACAGGATGTCGCACTTGCAATTATCGGAGAGGTATTCGGAAACGGCTTCGTAAAGAACAAAGTTATGGAGTTTGTAGGACCGGGTGTGTCTAATCTGAGCGTTGACTTCCGTATAGGTGTCGATGTTATGACAACAGAGACTACATGTCTTTCTTCTATCTGGAGAACAGATGACAAGGTTAAGGAGTTCTTTGAGATTCATGGTAGAGCTGAGGACCACAAGGAGCTTAATCCGGGTGAGGTGGCTTACTACGACAGATTTATTGAGATTGATTTAAGCCAGATACGCCCAATGATAGCTATGCCATTCCACCCAAGTAATACCTACACTATCGATGAGCTCAATGCAAACCTCATGGATATTCTCGATGACTGCGAGAAGAGAGCTGAGGTAAGCTTTGATGGCAAGGTGAAGCTTGATTTAAAGAGTAAGGTAAGAGACGGAAAACTGTATGTAGATCAGGGAATCATCGCAGGCTGTGCAGGCGGTGGATTTGAGAATATCTGCGATGCGGCTGACATATTAAACGGACATTCAATCGGAGCAGACGAGTTTACACTGAGTGTTTACCCGGCATCTACTCCAATATACATGGAGCTTGTGAAAAACGGAGCTGTAGCAAAGCTTCTTGAGACAGGTGCAATCGTAAAGACTGCTTTCTGCGGACCTTGCTTTGGTGCAGGAGATACACCTGCCAACAACGCATTCTCTATCCGTCATTCAACAAGAAACTTCCCTAACAGAGAGGGTTCTAAGGTACAGAACGGACAGATCAGCTCAGTGGCACTCATGGATGCACGTTCAATCGCTGCAACAGCAGCAAACAAGGGCTTCCTTACATCAGCAGCGGATATTGATGTCAACTTTACAAAGCCAAAATATTTCTTTGACAAGACTATATATGAGAACCGTGTATTTGACAGCCATGGAGTGGCAGATCCTTCAGTTGAAATCCAGTTCGGACCAAACATCAAGGACTGGCCGGCAATGAGCGCGCTTCCTGAGAATATGCTCCTTAAGGTGGTTTCAGAGATTCATGATCCTGTTACTACAACAGATGAGCTCATTCCTTCAGGAGAGACATCTTCATATCGTTCAAACCCTCTTGGACTTGCAGAGTTCGCACTTTCAAGAAAGGATCCTGAGTATGTAGGCAGAGCAAAGGAAATCCAGAAGGCCCAGAAGGCTATAGAGAGTGGTGAGTGCGCAGGAAAGGCTGTTCCTGAGGTTGCTGAAATCATGGGAGTAGTAAAGAAAAAATTCCCTGAGGCAAGCCATGAGAATATGGGCTTCGGAAGCACAATTTTTGCTGTTAAGCCGGGTGACGGCTCAGCAAGAGAGCAGGCTGCCAGCTGCCAGAAGGTACTCGGAGGCTGGGCAAATATCGCAAACGAGTATGCCACAAAGAGATACCGTTCAAACCTTATCAACTGGGGAATGCTTCCATTCATCATCGATGAGGGAGAGCTTCCGTTCCACAACCTCGACTATATCTTCCTTCCGGGAATCAAGAAGGAAATCGAGGATGCAAAGACGGAGTTTGAGGCATATGTTGTCAAGGATGGTGAATTAAAGCCATTTACACTGAAGATGGGTGAACTCACAGATGATGAAAGAGAGATAATATTAAAGGGATGTCTCATCAACTATAACCGTAAATAAGGAGAGTTTAATCCGATGGAAGAAACCGGAAAAGCTGGTAAAAAATCAAACATTGAGATAAATGCAGATAAGGGTGCGAAGCAGAATTCGCACCCGGGGCGTGAGGAATGGCCACATCTGATCAGAATAGGTGTCATGGTATTTGTCACGTTTGCAGTCAGTATACTGTTTTTCTTTGCACTGTACAGATTTGAGGGCTTTGCAGGCATATGGAGCAAGCTGCTTGCAGCAGCAATGCCTATTATAATGGGACTTGTGCTTGCATACCTGATGAATCCTGTCATGTTGTGGCTGGAAAGATGCTTTAAAAAGCTTCTTTCCAAAAAGATAAAAAGCGAAAGCAAGCTGCGAAAGGTTTCAAGAGCTCTTGCAATCACAGGCTCGGTTATTATTCTTGTAGCGATTATTTCGCTCCTCATTGCGGCTATTGTGCCTTCTGTCATAGCAAGTATATCAGGACTTATGAAGACACTGCCAAAAGATGTTGCGGCATTCATCAACATGATAAAGAACGGCAATTTCGGGGACAGCAAAATTGCTGAGCTCGCGAGCACAGGTTTACAGGATGCAACCGACTACATTGAGAATTATGCCACAGAAAAACTGATTCCTGAGGCACAGAAGTATGTTGCACAGATTACAACCGGTGTGATTTCGGTAGTCAGAGGCTTACTCAATTTCATTATCGGAATAATCGTGATGGTCTATGTGATGAGTATTCAGGAGACTCTCGCAGGACAGAGCAAAAAGATAATATATGCTGTCTGCAAGCCAAAGACAGGCAATATCATCATTGAGACGATCAGAAAGACAAATGAGATTTTTGGAGGCTTCATAAGCGGTAAGATTATAGATTCACTGATTATCGGAGTGATTGCATATTTCGGATGTCTGATTTTAAGGATTCCATCATCGGTGCTCGTTGCAGTGATTATCGGCGTCACAAATGTGATTCCGGTATTCGGACCGTTTATCGGTGCAATTCCATCGTTACTCATAGTGGTAATTCAGAGTCCGTGGCATGCGCTTTATCTTCTGATATTTATTGTCGTGCTGCAGCAGGTGGATGGCAATATAATAGGGCCTAAGATACTTGGCTCATCTACCGGTCTTTCGACCTTCTGGGTTATGTTTGCCATACTAATCGGCGGAGGAATGTTTGGTTTTCTTGGAATGTTACTTGGTGTTCCGACCTTTGCTGTGATATACTATATTGTGAGAAGAGTTGTTAATTATGCTCTCAGGAAAAAGAAGCTTCCTGAGGACACAAGGGATTATACAAAGACAACAGGTGTAGATACAAAAAATAATAAGCTTAAATACGAGTAGGTGAAATAAGTGGATAAATACGAATACAATCTCAAGCTGGATCAGATAAAAGCCCTAAGCGCCGAGGAGGGCTATATGAGCGCAGCAGAGATTGCAGATAGCATAAATTGGAATAAAATTAAAAATGTAAATACACTCGTTAAAATCGGCGAAATCTACGAGAAGGCCGAAAGATACCAGGATGCAAGGGATATACTTTTAATGGCCTATGACCGTTCACCAATCGGCAGGATGATCATATACAGACTGGCTGAGGTCGCCATCAAGATGGGTGATTATGATGCTGCTACAGAGTATTATGATGAGTTTGTTGAGATAGCGCCTCATGATGATATGAAGTATGTATTAAGATATGCCATCAAAAAAGGGCAGGGAGCTTCATTTGATGAGCTTATCACTATTCTTGAAGAGTACAAGGATGAAGAATACACTGAGGAGTGGGCATATGAGCTTGCATATCTATACCGCAAGGCCGGAAAAGCCGATAAGTGTATAGATGCCTGCGATGAGCTCATTCTGTGGTTCGGAGACGGACCATATGTGGAGCGTGCGCTGGAGCTTAAGATGCTTTATCAGCCACTTACCAAGGCTCAGGAGGAAAAGTACAGACGATTCAAGGCAGAGAAGGAAAAGCCGGCTAAGATAAAGGATGAGGCTGAGGTCACTGAGATAGGTGCCATGGAGATGGTAAAGGGCGGAGAGATAGTGCATGATGACGTAACTATTCCGCAGATTACTGTAAATCAGGAGAAGTTCAATACTGTAAATTTACAGCAGGAGATTGCCAAGGGTATGCAGCAGATCATGGAGGCCAAGGGCAAGAATGAAGTTGCTGATACGATGGATACCATCAAAAAGATAGTTGAGGATATTCCTTATCTCAAGCTCGAAAAGGAGCAGGAAGAGTATGTACAGCAGCCGGAAGAGACAGAGCATATCGCTACAGATGAAGAGATAGATGGTTCACTTAAGTTGAATTTCAAGGAGCTTTTGGGTGAAGACGCTGACGGACAGATGTCTATGGTCATGAGTGAAAAGACTCAGCTTGAGCATCAGATTACAGGACAGATGTCTATACAGGATGTGCTTGAAGAATGGGAAAAGACCAGACATGCAGCTGAAATTGCACTTAAAGAGGCTGAGCAGCAGAAGCTTGAGTCAGCTAAGGCAAGAGCTCTTCAGGAGGCAGGAGACATCATGGAGAGACTAAATGATGTCATTCCAAAGCTGGATGCAGGTGTCACTCCGAAGGAACTTCTTGAGGAGGAGTATTTGAAGGTGCCGGTTGATATTATAGAGCAGAAAGTTGCCGTGAAGGAGCCTGAAGAAGAGCAGAAACCGGATATGCAGGAGCTTTATGCAGATGAGACTGTGGATGAAGTACAGGAGCCGCAGGAAGTACCGGAAGAGGCTATAGACGAAGCACAGGAGCCGCAGGAAGCACCTGAAGAAGCTATAGAAGAAGTGCAGGAGTCACAGGAAGCACCTGAAGAAGCTATAGACGAAGTGCAGGAGCCACAGGAAGCACCGGAAGAGGCTGCAGATGAAGTCAAGGAACCGGTTGGAGAGCCGGAGGATATAATTATGGCAGAGGAGTCTGAGAAAGACGAGATACTCATGCAGCCGACTACCATGATGCCTGAAATAACAGACGATATGTTAAATGTCGATGATGATACATTAGATGATGAGACTTCACAGGAGAAAGAAAACGTTTCTGAGAAGAGAGATTTTGATCATGTGACATCATTTATCGAGCAGGAAATAGCCAAGATGACAGCAAAGAATCCGGGACTGGAGAAGAAGCTGGATATGGCTAAGACAAGAAAAATGCCGGATATTTCATTGCCGGAGGATTTAGACAGCGAAGAAGATGACTCGAAATTGAAAGAAACAAAACATATAAAAGAGCTTACAAGCGAACAGAAAGCTATATTTTCATATTTCATACCGGTAAAGGGTATGGAGGATCAGATCTGCAAGGCATATAATGCAGTGCTTGATCATTTCAACAGGAAAGAAAATGCATCCACAGGCAACCTCATTATACAGGGAGAGCAGGGTTGCGGAAAGACAATGCTTGCTACAAGCTTTATAAAGGTATTACAAAAAGATGGTGAACAGCTCACAGGAAAGATGGGCAAGATAGATGCTGCCGCACTCAATAAAAAGGATGTGCAGCAGGTAGTCAGAAAGATAACAGGAGGCTGTCTCATCATAGAAAGAGCCGGTGATATCGACCGCAGTATAGCGGCACAGCTATCATTTTTGATGGAGCATGATATTACAGGAACACTCTATATACTTGAGGATACATCAAAGGGTATAAAGAAGGCACTCTCAATGGATGAGGGCTTTGCATCCAAGTTCACGGAAAAGATATCGGTTCCTATTTTTACAAATGATGAACTCGTATTGTTTGCCAAATCGTACTCTGCAGAGCTTGGGTACAAGATAGATGAGATGGCTATTCTTGCATTGCATAACAGAATCAGCAATATTGAGAGGATAGACCAGGCTACCACTCTGACAGAGGTCAAGGACATAATTGACGAGGCCATAGACAGGGAGGCTCACAGCGGACTGAAGAAGGCTATAAGTATTCTGACAGCCAGGCGATATACAGATGATGACCGAATTGTACTCAAAGAGGATCATTTCAGGGAAAAATAAATACTTATGGGGGTATATATATGTGTAATTTTACAGCAATGGATTGTTACCTGTTTGGTCAGGCAACACACTATGATATCTACAAGAAGATGGGTGCTCACTTAGCTGAGCGCAAAGGAAAAAAAGGAGTGTGCTTTGACGTCTGGGCGCCACATGCGAGGGAAGTATACGTGTTTGGTGAGTTTAACGACTGGAATGAGACCAGTCATGAGATGAAGCGCGTAGAGCCGGAAACCATGGGAGTGTATGAGCTTTTTGTACCTGGAGCGCAAAAGGGTCAGATGTATAAGTTTATTATAGTCACTGAACAGGGTGACAAGCTGTACAAGGCAGATCCATATGCAAACTACGCAGAGCTTCGTCCGGGAACGGCGTCAATCATCACAGATATCGAGCACTTCACATGGACTGACAAAGAGTGGATGGATAAGAGAGCAGCAAAGTCAGATGCTGATGTATATTCTTCACCTATGGCTATATATGAGTGCCATCCGGGCTCATGGATGAGACATCCGGGCAGGGATGATGATGGCTTTTATACATACAGGGAGCTTGCAAAATCACTCATATCCTATGTAAAAACTATGGGATATACACATATTGAGCTTATGGGTATTTCAGAGTATCCGTTTGATGGCTCATGGGGATATCAGGTGACAGGCTACTATGCACCTACATCGAGGTATGGAGAGCCTGAGGATTTTGCATACTTTGTTGATCAGTGCCATAAAAATAATATCGGAGTAATCCTCGACTGGGTACCTGCGCATTTCCCAAAGGATGCGCATGGACTTGCCAATTTCGACGGAACAGCCACATATGAGTATGCAGACCCAAGAAAGGGAGAGCATCCTGACTGGGGCACAAAGATATTTGACTACGGTAAGAATGAAGTAAAGAACTTCCTTATCGGAAGTGCATTGATGTGGATAGAAAATTACCACGTAGACGGACTCCGTGTGGATGCAGTTGCGTCAATGCTTTATCTTGACTATGGAAAGAACGATGGACAGTGGGTGCCAAACAAGTTTGGAGGCAATAAGAACCTCGAGGCAGTAGAGTTTTTCAAGCATATCAATACACTCATACTTGGAAGAAATCACGGAACTGTAATGATAGCCGAAGAGTCTACCGCATGGCCAAAGGTAACAGGCAAGGTAGAGGAAGACGGACTGAACTTCAGCTACAAGTGGAACATGGGATGGATGCATGACTTCCTTGATTATATGAAGCTGGATCCATATTTCCGTAAAAATAACCACAACAAGATGACATTTGCGATGAGCTATAATGAGAGTGAGAAATATATTCTGGTACTGTCACATGATGAGGTGGTACATCTGAAGTGTTCTATGCTCAACAAAATGCCGGGCTTAGAAGGGGATAAATTCAAGAACCTCATGGCAGGATATGCATTTATGATGGGACACTGTGGAAAGAAGCTTCTTTTCATGGGACAGGAGTTTGCACAGAAGCAGGAGTGGAGTGAGGAAAGAGAACTCGACTGGTATCTGCTTGAGAATCCGGAGCATAAAAAGATCCAGAACTGGGTAAAGGAGCTGCTTCATCTCTACAGGAGAAACCGCTGTCTGTATGAGCTGGATTCAAGCTGGGAAGGCTTTGAATGGATAAATGCAAACGATGCAGACAGAAGCATCTACAGCTTTATCAGAAAGAGCAAGGATGGCAAGAATAATATGCTCTTTGTCATCAATTTCACACCGGTAGAGAGACCTGGTTACAGAGTCGGAGTGCCAAAGCACAAGACATATCAGCTGGTATTAGACAGTGAGGATCCTAAGTTTACCGGGAAAACGGTACAGGAGCCTGTAAAGAAGGCTGCAAAAGGCAGAGGCAGGGCAGCAAAACAGTCATATAAGAAGCTGGACTATAAGGCAGTCAAATCAGAGTGTGATGGCAGACCGTTTTCATTTGCTTATCCACTTGCGCCTTACGGAGTTGCTGTATTTAAATACTAATATACCGGTAAACAGCAGGGTAAAGGACCGCGCCAATTTAAGGCGCGGTCTTTATTTTTGCGTATTATATGTCGATATATAAAAAAGATAACTATTCAGAACCACAAAAGTACGAAGTAAGAATATCCATAATAAAGGCTGCAGAGATGGTATATATGCAGGGCACGGAGCAGGAAATATGCAGATAGAGAATTTGATTAATAAAAGCACAGATACGAAAAATACGGACACAAAAACCATAAATGACATGACAGCGGGTATGCGTGTGTCAGACTACATAAAGACAGACAGCAGTGACAATATGTCAAAAAAGGCGGCTGTTGTCGGTTCGTCAAACTCTGTTGATATGTCGGATACGATATATGCAAGACCACAGGCTAAAAACGAAGCCGAGAACAACGATGGCACAGATATGGCAGAAAATCTGCTAAATGACATGAATCAGACCTCAGAAAACAGGCGAAATGATATGATTGTCACTGCAAGCACCACCACGAGTGATGATTATAAAGCGGCAAAGGATGACGGCTACGATGTCATTGTCACTGAGACTGACAAGATAAAAGCAGTGCTGGCAAAAGCAGGTGTAGATATATCCATATATGGAGATGATCTGAGCAAGGAGCAGCTCACAGACATCACGGGAAGCCAGACTGAAGCAGCCATGCTCGTCAATCAGATGAAAGCATATGATATTCCTGTTACAGACGAAAATATAAAGACAGGTACAGATGCCATAAACAGGGCAAAGAGCCTTACAAATATATCCAATGAGACAAAGGCATATCTGGTCAGAAATAACATGAATCCGACGGTTTCCAATGTATACAAGGCTACGTACAGCAGTAGTCAGGTACAAGATTACAGGCAGAAAACCAAAATGACGGAGATATCAGATGAGCTTTTTGAGGAGCTTAAGCCACAGCTAAAGCAGATATTGGATGAAAATCATATAGACGGTAGTGATGAGAATCTGAATCAGTGCAGATGGCTGATAGATGAAGATATAGCCGTTACACTAGGCAATGTGCTGCTTGCCAATCAGATAGACGGCATCACTGCAGCAGGAGAAAATGTGAGCAGTGATTTTTATGTAAGGGCAGTCACAGAAGCACTGGCCATGGGAAAAAAGGCTACAGATGCCACTATGTCACAAGATGGTCTGACATTTGACATGGCAAAGAAAGCCTGTGATGTATTAGGTGAGGCGACCGCAGAGGACATTGTCACATTAGAGTCAGATAACATGCCTGTCACCATAGAGAATCTGTCAAAGCTTATAGCTGTAAGGGACAAGGATGGTGCAGCAACACAAGCCTCAGCGAACAAAGCTGTGGATAATCAGATTGCAGACAGCCGGGAAGCAAGGCTTGTGACAGCTCAAAGAAAGCTTGAGGAAGCGAGACTTTCCATGACAGCAGAAGCCAACCTTTCACTCATAAAAAAAGGAGTTTCAATAGACACAGAGCCTATTGAACGTGTAGTGGAGCTGCTTAAGCAGCAGGAAAATAAATACTACGGAGCGCTGTTTGGTGATAGCAGTGTAGAGGCATCTGATGATAGGGTACGTATGTACAATAATGTCTGTGATATTTTCAATCAGATGAAGCAGCAGCCGGCGTATGTACTGACCCTGGAATCCGCAGATGACACTGTGTATGAGCTGTATACAGCAGGCAAAGCAATGAGGCAGTCATTAGAAGCAGCAGCCTCAGGATATGAGACTCTTATGACATCACCGCGGGCGGATATGGGAGACAGTATATCAAAAGCATTTCAGAATGTGGATGATATACTTAAAGAACTTCAGATAGATACATCTGAAAGCAATCGCAGGGCTGTGCGGATACTTGCGTACAACAGTACCGAGATCACAGAGGACAATATAAAGCAGATAAAGTCTGTAGATGAGCAGGTGCAGAGAGCATTCAGCGATATGACACCGGCGGTGACGATTGAGATGATAAAAAGAGGCATATCACCGCTTGATATGAGCATGAGTGACATAAGTGAAACTGCCAGACAGATAAAATCAGAAAATCCTGATGAAAGGGATGAGAAATTCAGCGAGTTTCTCTGGAAGCTTGAAAAGAAAAATGAAATCTCAGAGGAGGAAAGAGACTCATATATAGGCATATACAGGCTTATTTCACAGGTGGAGCAGTCAGATGGTGCTGTGATAGGCTCACTTGTTAATCAGGGAGCAGATATTACAATGAAAAATCTGCTTACAGCGGTCCGGGTACGGGGAAAGAGTGCCATGGACTATAAGGTGGACGATACCTTTGCCGGAGTGGACAGTGTAAGCAGGGGCATTAAAATTGACTCACAGATAGAAAGTGCATATCATACAAACTGCCTAAGGGATGTGCTTGATACACTTTCACCTGAGAAAATGGAGTTTGTGCAGGATGACAGCTGGCTTGAGATGACTCCGGAGCAGCTCAGGCAGGCTGTATATGAGGCAGACGAGGATAATACACTATCAGAGCAATATGCCACGGAGCAGCTCAGGCAGTTCAATCAGGCAGTTTCGGTGCCTGAGAACGTATATGCTTTTCTAGAGAAATATGATGTAAAAACAACCGCGGTAAACCTCATGGCTGCGTCACGGCTAATGAAAAATCCGTCAGAGGCAGTAAGAAATCTCTGGGAGCGTGGAGACAGTGCTACGGCAAGGAATCTTTTGGATGAGACCCTCAGACGGTTTTCTGAGTCGGTCAAAAATCCAAAGGAGCTTGCGCAGGCGCAGGAAACGCTGGCTGATACAGCAGAGCATGTTATGGATTCGATGATTATAGAGGACAGGCGCACCGGCTCATTAGATATCAGACAGATGAAGCTATTATGCAGTCAGCTAAGGATAGCTTCAAATATGTCGAGACAGGAAAACTATATTGTACCAATAGAGACTGCTGACGGGGTCACAGGTATGAAGCTTCGCATAGTAAGAGGTGAGGATAAAAAGGGCCTGGTTGACATATTCCTTGAGGACAAAAAATGCGGCAGGGTAGCTGCATATTTTGAGGCAAAGGAAAACTCAGTATCTGCGATGATAGTCACAGACGATGAGCAGACCAAAAAGCTGTTTGAAGACAATATCACTACGTTTGAGTCAGGAATAAGTGATGGTGAACAGCGTGTGCGCATAGATGTGGCACTGGAGCATGATATTTCTGCAAAAGAGTCTAAGATGTCAGATATGAAATCGAATACTGAGTCAGATAATGAGACTAAAAAGCAGCTTGATGGCAGCGAAAGTGTCCAGACAACCAGACTATATCACATCGCAGAGCAGTTTATTGTAAATGCCCAGAGGGTGATTGCGCAAGATAGTCTGTAACACCGATATATATTGCATGTGCCAGGTCATCCTGATAGTTTTTGTCAGTAAGAAGAAGTGTCTCAGCAGGATTACTCAAGAATCCACATTCTACGATTACGGTCGGGGATGTGGATTTTTTAAGTATAAAGTATTCTTTATTGGGCTTAATGCTTCGTGGCTTTGCGACACAAAGAGAAGTGTTTAAAGCTCCAAGAACAGAGGATGCGAGCTCTTTTCCTGCATCAGAGGCTTCATAGTAGAATACCTGTGGACCGCAGCTTGAACTGTCCTCAAAGCTGTTTTGATGGATACTGATGCTGACTGCCACATTGCTTTTAGACATCAGGGCAGTTCTCTTTGTCAGATCATCTGTCTTTGGATGTTTGGAATTATCCGGGGCGAGGTCGCAGTCGGTGGTTCTGGTCATGACAACAGTAAAGCCTCTGTTTTCAAACAGCTGTTTAAGAGCCATTGCAATACTCAGGTTGACATCCTTTTCCATGACGCCAGAGGTGGAAATCTTACCGGGATCACTTCCACCATGGCCCGGGTCTATTACAATAACAGTTGAATTAGTGTTTTTGCCGGTATTTTTTGCAAGAGCGCAGACACCTCTTCCGAGGTAGAAGGACAGAATAAAGAGAGCTAAAATAAGACAGTATTTGTTTTTCTTAATAATGTACATATATTTTTTCATATAAGATACCTATAAAAAACCCGATGCACATAGAAGGCATCGGGTGTGTTTGTATATTATATGATTAGCTGATATCATTTATAACCTATAAAAGGTACTGAGTTAGACTGTAGCTGTAAAGGTACGGCCTCTTTCAGTAGGCCTTAAGCAATCAGTCCAGATATTTGATAACAGTATCCCAGACAGATGAATTCTCAAAGCCAAGCTTCCAGAATGCTGCACCGGCGAGCTTATTGTCGTCGACGAGCTTGAGCCTTTTCTCTAAAGATGTATTGTCCTCGAGCCATACCTTGTACAGCTTGTTGGATACAGACCACTCAGCGTAGTTCTGACCAGATTCCTCATCAAGAGCAGCAGTGGCATTGTTTGTGGCAAGCTGTGCTGCAGCTGCGTCCATACTATATACCTGTGAGGCAACAGTGTACTTTGACTGATCCTCGGTATCGGTTACGGCATCATCGTCCTCCTTTGGAGTGAGCTCCCATATTCTGGTATAAAAAGGCATGCCGAGAATAATCTGGTCAGCGGGAACCTCCTTCAGAGTGGATTCAACACCCTCAGTTACCCACGGAATAGAAGAAACTGAGCCGGCATCAGAGCCCTTATAGTGTTCATCGTATCCCATAATCACAATATAATCGGCAAAATTTGCCATATCAGAGCGATTGAAGAACTTGTTGAAGCTGGCAGGTACTGTGACATCAACTGAAAGTGATATACCGTTATTGTGACACTTTATGGCAAGCTCTCTGATAAACTCGATGTAAGAGTCTCCATATGCGTCTTCTGTGATATTTTCAAAGTCAATATTTACACCATCAAGCTCATAGTTAAATGCAGCCGACATAATCTGATTGATCAGTGTAGTTCTCGTGGATGTATGTGTGAGCACATATGCTGCATCTACATCAGTATTTTCAAAGTTACTGAACAGTCCCCATACCTCAATACCCTGGGAATGGCAGTAGCTGACATAATCCTTGCTTGCTATATCTGCCAGATTGCCGTTGTTGTCATTTAAGTAAAACCATGTTGGTGACATTACATTTATACCCTTGGTAGATGAAATTACCTGGGCCACCTTACTGTTTGCTGACTGGCTTGTTACCTGGTTCCAGGCAAGACATATATCCTTATCCTTCTTGATATGTGTAAAGGTCTCTTCCTCGTAGTCAGGATTTGTAAGCTTAGTTTTTTTACTCTCGGACAGAGCCTTGCGCTTTATATATCCAATAACACCATCCTCAGTGGCAACCTTATCCCATTTGTCACCGGAATCAAGAATAGTAATCTTATCATCCTTTTTCACCTCTTTTAGAATAGGGCTCTTTATGCCACCCTTCACGCGAACCTGGGTAGACTTGTTTACAGTGGCACTGTCTATTTCATCCCATTTGCTTGTAATGACGACGCGTGCCGGGTCATCATATGACTTAAAGGTGATATTGGAGTACTGCTTTACATAATCTAAAGCAATAAGCGCAGAGTCAGAGGTGGCTTTCACAATCGGATAGCCAAAGTCATTGGTCTGCTTGGTGACACTGTAGCTATTGCTGTCAGCCGCCGCTGAGATGATATCAGATGCGGTTGTGTAAAGAAGCACATTCTCATTTGCATCCCAGTAAAATCTGGAATTTAATGAGTCGTGAACAAATTTGTAATCAACGTATATTTTTTTATCTATTATTTTAGCCTTGTAATCGGATAGCTCATTATCTACAATGAGAGCAGCCTCATCATCAGAAGATATATTGAAATACTCTTTAAGATCCTCTGTATTTTTCGTAGGGGTGTATTTATTGATAAGAGCAGTTATACCCATTATTATTACAACGAGGATAATAAGTCCGGTTACTATAAGTGCAGGCAATAATTTCTTTTTCATGTGTAAAAATCCTTTCCTATTATTTGATGTCGAAATTGCTTAAGCTAATTATACCATTGTGAAATAGCATATTCAAATAATATGAAATAAATTTGTAATAAATTAAGAAATTTGTTTATGCATTTTGGCGCGGAAGGAGCAAAAGCTTCCCCCGCGCACATAGCTTTTCTTTTTAAAATATGTCTTTTGGTTGTCTTTTTGCATTTAAACGGGGTAAAGAACCAAAAATATGCTGACATCGATTTCTTGTATAATTGAGAAAAAATGATATTAATCATTAATTATTGATAGTTTATAGAAATTGATATTTCCGGAGCTTTCCACACCCAATTTAATTGCTGATTTTTAGTTTCGTTTAATTTGATAAAATATCTGTAAAAATTCCAATATATAAATATAGTTTATTCTTCTATAAAAATACCTCCGTCTATATATAATGATATGAGTAAAAACTGACAAGTAACAAATGGCCTTATGTCATGAAGCGCTATGTGGCATTAAAAGTACAAGCCCTCCGAAGGCTTCGGACATAAAATTGATAAACAGCTGGTTAAAGATGTCATTTTTCATCGTGATATTAATTCCTTTCTGATATCTTATCCAGAGTGCCAAACAGGCTGGTATTGATGAGGAACGGGTCCTCTAAGTAAGGAAAGCCTACCACCGGATACTTAAAATGTTTATGGTTAATTGTCTTTTTCTTTTCCACGAGATTAAACAATATTTTTACGCTTTCTGAATCAGTTATTTTGTTTGAATTGAATAGCTCGATAATTCTGTTCAAAGCGCCCCGGTTCCATTTACTTATTGTACACACAGCGATTCTTACGTCACACCTCATAAATTCCTTTAAGGTGTTTGGATTAAGTATGCCGAAATCAATAATCACACGCTCGTATCTCATGTTTAAAATCTCAGTTAGTGTGGACATGACTGCGTGAGGAAAGAAATCTACATTCTTATAAGTAAAAACCTTTTCGTCAGCTGTCTTTGACAGTGAAAGAATTTCGTGTGTACCATTCAGCTCAACATAGGCGGTTCTATACATGCATTTATTGCTCATATAATTACAAAGGGCAAGGCTTATATGTGTTGTGCCTACATTGTGAACGCTGCCACAGACCCCAACTAACTGTGGTGCAGAATGGACTTTCTTAAATATCCTTTTAAAGTGTCTGATAGTGATGCTCCTCTCTTTAGTTCTAACAGCTTTTGAATCAGCGTTTCCTTTTGAACTGAGCTCTTAAACATATCGCTGTCATAAGGAAAGTGATAAACACTGCAATTAAGTAGTGCCGCAATCGCGGAGGCATCCTGTCTGCTGCACATATTACATATAACACTCAGGGAAGCTGTCATTTTTTTGAGAATAGAATGATTCCTGTAGATATCATTCAGATGCCAAAAGCTGCCGTTACATACATATAATACGAGATCCATGTCATATATTTTCTCGTTGCACACATCAGTGCCAAGGTCGTATATCTGTATAGCATCCTTTGGAATATTAAACTGTATACCGTCACTGTAGTCGGGTATGCCCTGAAAGCTTTTGTAATAATAATATCCGTTTTTCTGCTTAAAAATCTGCAGTCCGTCGTGATTACCATGGCAAAGTATGCTTTTTGCTGAGTCTATGTAGATACCATGATATCCAAGGATATTGAGTTCGCAGGTGAGTGAAACGGCCACGTGGGTGGAGCCGCAGCCTCTGTGACTGCCTAAAACTGCTATTTTGTGTATGAGATGTGGCTGACCGGTTAATTTTTGAATTTCCTGTATTTCCTGATATAGCTCTGCGACAGTCACGTAACGCAGTGATGCATCAGATGTTGTTGCTTTTTGGATAATATGCTGAAACTTATGGGAAAAGCTGTCTGGGGTAAAGGTCAGTATATACTGCAGAAGCTGACCTAAGCTGTAAATGTCTGCCGCCGGTGTAATTGTATCCTCGGTAAAGCATTCGGGGGCAGAGAATTCTATATTCCCATAGTGATTGAAGTTATTTCCATCCTGGATAACATATGCCGATACGCCAAAATCGATAAGCTTAAGCTTATTGTGGCATACTATAATATGCTCCGGTTTAAGGTCCCTGTAAATAATGGGAGTAGATATCTGTGTATGCAGATAGATAAAAACATTGCATAATTGTTCACAAATATTAAAAAATAAACCTGGGGAAATTAACTGCTGATGAAGCAAAAATGAATCTAATGTCTCGCCGTCGATATATTCCTCGACGATATAGTAAAAAGCATTGTCCTCTTCGAAGTCAAATATACGTGGTATAGACGGATGCTCAAGAGACTTGAGTAGTCTTGCTTCTGATAATGCGGATTCGGCGAAAGCAGAAGCTTTAGGAACTTTCTTTAGAGCTCTCTCCTGATCCATAGATATGTGTCTGACAAGCGTAACGCTACCGGAGCTGCCGGTTCCGAGATCTTTAATCATCTCATATTTGTCAAACAAAGAATGATTTGTATTTTTCATACGCTCCTTTTGGGTCGAGCGCACATCTCATGGATAACTTATAACATACCTGTAAAATAATTGCAACACTTTTTTTATTTTTTTTAATAGGCCTCGCGCTTTACAATATGACAGGTGTTTATTATAATAGTTTTACGATTTACACGGATATTTTCGGAAAAGGATGTGAAAAATATGAAAATTGAGAAGGTAAATGATAATCAGATCCGCTGTACTCTTACCAGAGAGGATCTTGAGGACAGACATATAAAAATAAGCGAACTGGCATATGGATCAGCGAAGGCGAAAAGCCTTTTTAAAGATATGGTAGAGCAGGCCAATTACGAGTTTGGCTTTGAAACAAATGATATTCCACTCATGGTGGAGGCAATTCCACTGCCATCAGAGTCTATAGTGCTTATCATCACAAAGGTTGAATATCCGGATGAGCTTGACACCAGATTTTCAAAGTTTTCAGAGGCAGATGACGACTTTACGGACTTAGGAAATGCAGGACAGCCTCCGGTGATAAAGGGAGCTGCTGATATTTTGGAGCTGTTTGAGCGTATCAAGAAGGAAAATGAGAAGACAGCCGATAGTGAGCAGAGCACTGATGATATTACAGAAGAACAGGCTGAGGCTGACGTAGTCAAGCTGTTTGTTTTTGATAAATTTGATGATGTGCGCAGGATTTCGCATGTGCTTGACGGCTTTTACAGCGGCAGAAATGACTTATACCGCGACGCTTCAAGCAATAAGTATTATCTTGTAGCCCACAAGAGTGAGCATACTCCGAAGGAATTCAACAAGGTGTGCAATATCATTTCAGAGTACGCATATCAGAAGAACTATGTGCCTGCCAATGAAGCATTTTTCAAGGAGCATGGTAATGTGATTATTGAAGAAGCTGCCATCCAGACGCTGGCAGCACTTTAACAGAATATTGATTGCAAATAAAAGACGGCCTGCATAAGCAAGCCGTCTTTTCGTAAATTAACCGAGGTCGTGATCGATGAATGTGTTGATTTCAACGACAAGATCATCCGGGTCAAGTCCGTGAACCATAGCAGCCTCTTCGATTGTCTCCATCTGTGATGATGGGCATCCGAGACAGTGCATGCCGATATTTAAAAGTAATGGTGCCACGTTCTGGTCAATCTGAAGAAGATCACCAATCATAGTGTCCTTAGTAACTCTAGCCATTATTGTTTCCTCCTATTAGTCTTTTAATGTGCCTATTATAATACGATTTGCATTTAATTGCAAATTATACTATAAAGATTTTTTTTGAGTAGTTCGATATACTTATTAGACAACGGAATGTTAATACTACAGCAAGGATGCCTGAGAAATTATCAGGAAAGGAAAACACATGAAAATAAACAGGAATATGAGTGCTGTCAGGGCAAATAAGCAGCTCCTAGGTACAGAAAACAGATTATCAAAGTCTATGAAAAGGCTTTCAAGCGGCTACAAGATAAATTCAGCTGAGGACAATCCGGCAGGAATGGCTATCTCCAACAAGATGAAGGCGCAGATAGAAGCGCTTGACCAGGCAAAATCAAATTCGTCAGATGCGCAGAATGTCATGAAAATAGCAGACGGAGCACTTGGTGAGGTAAGCAGCATGCTCCAGAGAATCAGGGAGCTTGCGGTACAGGGCGCTTCAGATACATATTCTGAGAATGATAAAAAGGCTTTGCAGTCAGAGATAGATGAGCTCACCAAGGAGGTGGACCGTATATCGGGCGATACGGAGTACAATACAAAGTCACTGCTTGATGGTTCGAGTGATACACGCGTCTATGTAAGGCAGAAGGATGCAAATGGCAATATGACTCAGGTGAACAGCTATATTACCAGAATCAATTTCTCAGACAATGTGGCGTCAGATAAATATGAGCTCACAGTAAATTCGCTCGCAACACAGGCAACAGGAAGCCTCGCGTCTGCCACAAAGCCAGACACAGAGGGAACGATTTCCATAAACGGTGTGAGTGTGGCGGTGAAGGCAGATATGACTCAGGATGAGTATATTCAGGCGTTGCAGAAGGCAGCGACCACAGCCGGTACTACTATGCAGGTGAATGGTGATAGCATCAGCTTTTTATCCAATGAGTATGGCAGCGACAGCACAGTAAATATATCTCTTTCTTCATCGCTTAAGGCTCTGGCAGGTGCAGGCTATGAGAATGCTGACGATGGAAGTGGAAATATGCAGCTCAAAAGTAATGGTAAGGATGCCGTGGTTACAGGCGGAGAAAATCTGTCGGACAAGACAATAAGAGCAGACGGTAACAGGGTGTATGTGGTAGGAAACAGTGGATTTTCAATGGATTTTCTACTGAGCAGTGATATGGATATGACAGCGGGAAGCAGGGATTTGCAGATAGATATTTCCGATATTGGAAATATGGCTGTGCAGATTGGTGCAAACGAGGGTCAGGAGATGAAAATCAGGATACCTGAGGTATCATCACAGACACTGTATCTGGATACGGTAGACGTGACGGTAAAGGGTGGTGCAGACAAGGCAATGTCTACACTTGATGAGGCGATAGAGTATGTCTCAGGTGTGCGCTCAAGTATAGGAGCCTTCCAGAACCGTCTGGAATCTGCTGAGAGCAGTCTTTCTGAGACATCTGAGAACATGACCGGTGCATATTCCAATATCATGGATACCGACATGGCAACCGAGATGACGGAATACGCAGCACAGAATATTCTCGACCAGGCCGGAATCTCAGTGCTGTCTCAGGCAAATGACCTGCCACAGCAGGTACTTTCACTATTGTCGAGGTAATAAGCAATGAAAAATGAATTGAAGCAGGAGCTCACCAGAAGGCTTTGTGAGTGCAACAATGGTGGGCTTGTGCTTGTTATGTATGATATATATTTTGGATTTTCAGAAGATGTAAAAGCTGCCCTGGCTTCAAATGACAGGGCAGCTTTGAAAAAGGCAGTGGCGGATGTACAGGCAGCGCTTGATGAGCTGATAGGTGCGCTTGACTTTAAGTATCCTCTCGCAGGACAGCTTTATCCACTGTACTCATACTGCAAGAGGCTTTTTTCCACAGTGCTTTACTCACTTGATGTGTCGGTGGTGGATGAGGCTGACAGCATTATGAAAAAGCTAAGAATTAGCTTTGAGACCGCAGCTGCCGATGACAAATCGGCTCCGCTTATGGACAATGCGCAGAAGGTCTATGCGGGCATGACCTATGGAAGGGGCAGGCTCACAGAGAGCTTTATAAACGATGATAACAGGGGCTTCCTTGCGTAGGAGGCCTCTTTTTTAGTTCATTAAGCTTCATTAAACCTCGTTAAGCCGCTTGGCACAGTTTAATAGAAATTTATACCGCATGGAAACAGCCTTGGCCTGATAGATGTAGTAGTCAATTAAATCGGGCTCAACCACATTTTCCAGGTTAGTGTATACAATTTGAAGTTCATCTGTTGTTTTCCTGATGTCATCCTGTAAAGTCTTGTAACCGTCATTTACAGGCGTTTCTTTAAATAATTTCATGAATTCCTCCAACAAAATAAGTCTTAATACAAGTATAAGCAAAAGAGTTTCTTCTATTCACAGATTTTGTAAAAAGTGCTTTTGACATGTGAAAAACCAGTAAAATCAAGGTTTTGACTGTGGATTAATGTGTTGGGTTTAGCTGCATTTTGTGGATAACTGACAAAAAGTATTTATTTTAAAAAAAGCTATAGACAAAATCGGGATTGCGTTGTTATAATTCGTCTCACGAAAGGAGAGGTGATGAAAATACAGTGATTGTGAAATTAATATCACACCTCATGCTGTATATACTGCTTACAGTAGCAGCAATTGGGGATTTCAAAAATTATAGAATCAGTAACCGGCTGATTCTGACGGGACTTGGTTGTGCGTTTCTATTTCGCTTAGTGGGGGGCAAGGTAGCGAGCATCATCTGGTTTCTTCCAGATATAGTTTTTCCGGTTGTCATTTTATATTTCTTATATCTTTCAGGCATTTTAGGAGCCGGGGATATCAAGTTATTTTCAGTAGTATGTGCATTTACAAATTTAAGATTTACCGCCTTGTGCATGGCAGCCGCTTTTGTGGCGGCAGCGGGATATGGTCTCATAAGTATGGTGCTTAAAAAGGAGCTCTTTGTGCGTATGAGGGATGGATTTTTATACTTAAACGGTATACTGTGTGGCAGATTTATGCGGTACCGGGGACAGGGGAAGGCTGTTAGTTTCGCGGTATACGTGCTTTTGGGAACGGTCATGGCAGATATATGGTTTTACGGCATGAGGTGATGGAAGGAGGTTTAAAGTACCCTAGATGAAAAAAATCAGATTAGGAATTTATATTGAGGATTCAGAATATGGCGATAGACTGACATGCTATTTCATGAATCATTATAAGGATCAGCTGGAGATACATATGTATACCATGAAAGAGCAGCTGGAACACTTAGAGGGCGAGATAGATATCATGCTTTCAAGTGAGCTTGACCAGTGGAATAACAAGTATATCCCACTGATACAGATTGTTGAGGAAACACCTATTGAGAGTGAGGAGGGTATATACTTTGTGGAAAAATATCAGGAAGTAAACCGCATAGTGGAAGAGATTTTAAAGCATGTGGGCGGTGAGGTGAGAGACCTTAAGAGTGAGGGCTCTTTGATAGGTCAGACGAGGCTTATAAGCGTGTATTCACTTGCTGATAATCAGTATCAGATGCCTTTTGCGATGACTTTGTCCTCTATTTTGAGTGAGAATGAAAAGGTACTGCTTATGGATTTTCAGGAGAATAGTGGATTATCACGGATGCTTGAGCAGAGTGTGGAGCATAATCTGGACGAGCTATTGGTGATGGCCGAATCCGGACGATACTCGACCAACAGGATAAACAGCTGTATCGGAAGAAAGCATAAGCTGGATTATGTATATCCGATTGAAAATACAGAGTGTCTGTGTGAAATAAATACGGTAATATGCAACAATCTGCTTCAGATGCTTGGCAAGGAAATGCACTATGACTGCATAGTCCTCAATATGGGCACAAGATTTAAAGGCTTTTTTGATATCCTTGACAGATGCAGTGATATCTATCTGGTGCAGAAAAAGGGCGGAATCAGTCAGTGGAGAGAGTACGAGTTTACTGAGGAGCTGATGGAAAGAGGTCTAAGCAATGTAGTTGAGAGGATTAAGCTGATTGAGCCTCCGCTCATTACGATGCCGGTATCTACATGTGAGAAGCTTGTAGAGCTGTGGAAGTGGAATGAGTTTGGAGATGTCATAAGAAACATGACTCGGGGTATTTCGTGTGCTGGATGATTTTGGACAGAGAATAAGAGATATTATACTTTCTGAAATGGATTTGTCCAGAGAGCTAAGTGATGAGGAAATCTGCGATTTAATCGGAAGCGTGGTTTCAAGAGAGGCACGCGACAGACCAATGACTATAAAGGATAGAGCTGAGCTTGAGCGCACCATATTCAACTCTCTGCGTAAGCTTGATGTGCTGCAGGAGCTGGTGGATGACAGGGATGTGACCGAAATTATGGTAAACGGTCCCAATGATATATTCTATGAAAAAGCCGGAAGAATCAAAAGGTTCAAGGGGCATTTTTCATCGGAGGATAAGCTGGAGGATGTAATACAGCAGATTGTGGGACGCCATAACAGGGTTGTAAATCAGGCATCACCGATAGTTGATACCAGGCTTAGTGACGGTTCCAGGGTAAATATAGTGCTAAACCCCATATCTATAGGCGGCTCGGCCGTATCAATCAGAAAGTTTCCGGAGCATCCTATGAGCATGGAGAGGCTTGTTGAGATAGAAGCTTTATCGCCGGAGGTGGCAAGGCTTCTACAGATATTGACGCAGGCCAAATACAATATATTTATTTCCGGTGGTACAGGCTCCGGAAAAACGACCTTCCTGAATGCTCTGTCACAATATATTCCTGATGATGAGAGAATTATTACAATTGAAGATTCAGCGGAGCTGCAGCTTCTGGGAGCTAAAAATATAGTAAGGCTTGAGACCAGAAATGCAAATACCGATGGGGTTACTCCAATTACAATAAGAGATCTTATCAGGACGGCTCTTCGTATGAGACCGGACAGGATAATAGTGGGCGAGTGCAGAGGTGCAGAGGCGCTTGATATGCTTCAGGCTATGAATACAGGACATGACGGCTCGTTGTCCACCGGCCATGCCAATTCACCACATGATATCATTTCAAGAATTGAGACTATGGTGCTTCAAGGTCAGGATTTCCCACTCAATGCGATACGGCAGCAGATAGCATCCGGAATAGATATTATTGTCCAGCTTGGCAGGCTGAGGGACAAGAGCAGGAGAGTGCTGGAAGTTTCAGAGGTAGATGGATTTATGGATGGTGAAATTGTGCTTCATACGCTGTATCGTTTTGAGGAAACCGGTGTTTTGGACAGTGGCAGGATACAGGGCTTTTTAAAGAAAGCAGGGACACTTTGCCACACTGACAAGCTTATGGCAGCAGGGCTTAGTGTATAGACTGCTATGCGGCATATAAAGTAAGAAAGGCTGTAGCTGTCAGTGTAGGCTTATATGTTACTGAACAGTTACGAAGGGTTTTGATTATATGGATTACAGCAGATATTCCATGTCTGCAAAGGACTGGGGGATTGTTTTCATAAAAAGTATGTCTGCCACAGTGATTATCGCATATTTGTTTTATGACAGTCCTATTGTGGTTATTGCTTTTCCGGTGGTGTTTGTGTATTGTGCTAAGCTATGCAGGCAGGAGGGCGTCAGAAGACAAAAGGAAAAACTAAATGAAGAGTTTATGAATGTACTAAAGGTGTTGAGCTCGAATATGCTGGCAGGATACTCTGTCGAGAATGCATGGCAGGAGGCAGAAAAAGAGATGCAGCTCATGTATGGGAATGATTCGCTTATGCTGTCTGAGATACAGGAGATGAACAGGCAGATAAAGATGAATCAGACATTTGAGGCGGTGCTGTCAGAATTTGCTCATAGAAGCGGTCTGGAGGATATAGTCAATTTTTCTGATATTTTCTCATTTGCAAAGAGAAGCGGCGGCAGATTTGTGGATATCATAGAGTCTACCACTTACAGGATGTGGACAAAGTATGATACCAACCGACAGATAGAGGTTGCGGTTTCTGCCAAAAGACTTGAGCAAAAGACTATGAACTATATTCCGATATTTCTTTTGGCATTTTTAAAGCTGTCTTCAAGAGATTATATGTCTGCACTATATGGAAACCTGATCGGGGTAATCTTTATGAGTACCTGTCTTTTAGCCTATGCAGGGGCAATTAAACTGGCAAAGAAATTTTTACAGGTAGGAATAGGCATATGACGGGAGGAAAGAGGCTTAGAATAGCAGCATTATTTGTTATAGTTTTAGTTTTTGCTTTTATCATGGACATGTCGTCAAATGCTATAACTGATAATACACTTACACGCAATGATACAGGTGACGGAGATGCAGTATATGACCTGGTGCTAAATGCGGATGGACTCGATGAGGATTACAGCTATCAGCTGAAGGTTAGGGAGGAGCAGCCTTCGGATAAACAGGCGAATGAGCTGTTTACACAGGCAAAAAAAGAGATAGATGACAGCTTTTGTGAAGAAGGCCAGAGTGTAGAGCAGGTCAGAGGACATATTAATATGAAGGAAGCATATGCCCAAGGAGCTGTGGAGGCAGAGTGGACACTGAGTGACTATGATGTGGTTGATATTGATGGAGATGTGAACCAGGAGGCATTTGAGTCAGTAGATGATGAACAGGGAAAGCTTATTAGCGCAAGCGTTGAGCTGTCCTGTGGCGAACACAGACAGCTGTACGATTTTTCATTTATGGTATTTCCGGATGAACTGGATGCAGGAGAGCGTCTCATAAAGGATATCAACAGACATATTGACAGTGAGATGTCAAAGTCAGGGACCAAAAAGCTCACGCTGCCGGATGAGGTAGATGGAGTGAAGCTTAGCTGGTCGCAGGAAAAAAGCAATACGGCAGGTAAAATAGCCATGCTTGAGGTTGTTGTTATAGTTCTTCTGGTGCTTGAGAAAAAGGAAAAAAAGAAGACAGCACAGAAGGAGAGAAATATACAGCTGCAGCTCGAATATCCGGAAATAGTCAGTAAAATGGCCATTTTGATGGGTTCCGGAATGACGGTGGAACAGGCATGGAATAGGATTACCGCCCGTTATCTCGATGAGCGGAAAAATAACGATGAGAATATTATGCCCGCTTACGAGGAAATGCTTGTGACGGAGAGAGAAATCTCAGATGGCGTGACAGGCAGAAAAGCATACGCAGGTTTTGCTGAAAGGGTAAAGCTGCCATGCTATCAGAAGCTTGTACGCATTATTTTACAGAGTATTCACAAAGGAAGTAAGGGTGTATGTGAGATGCTCGAGAAGGAATCAGAGGATGCATTTGATGAGAGGAGACTTTTAGCCTTAAAGCTGGGTGAAGAGGCCGGCACAAAAATGCTCATGCCGATGATGATTATGATGGCTATAGTCATAGCAATAGTAATAGCACCCGCAATAATTGATTTTAAGATGTAGAAAGGAAAAATTATGTTAGGATTTAAGAATTTTTTATTAGATGAGAATGGCGCAGGAGTAGTGGAAATGATACTGATAATTGTCGGAATATTAACCACCTATTATGGGGTGAGTATAAGGTGTATAGGGTAAAAATGTG
>ERZ773277.655-NODE-655-length-36564-cov-40.355419_pt1 | contig 36564 bp, 32 predicted proteins | sample MGYA00511957_ERZ773277 | MGnify/ENA primary metagenome ERZ773277 (study PRJEB29015, sample SAMEA2737800) | human gut metagenome | biome: human gut; feature: human-associated habitat; material: faeces | place: China | collected 2012 ... | reverse complement strand
CGCTGAAACCCGCATAAACACTGGCTTTTTTAAGCAACTCGATTTATTCCCACTCGATCGTGGCGGGCGGTTTGGAGGTGATATCGTAGACGATGCGGTTAATACCCTTGACCTCGTTGACGATGCGCACAGAGACGCGATCGAGCACGTCATACGGGATACGCGTCCAGTTGGCGGTCATGAAATCCGTCGTCGTGACGCTGCGCAGCGCGAGCGTATAGTCATACGTGCGGCCGTCGCCCATAACACCGACAGAGCGCATATTCGTCAGCACCGCGAAGTACTGATTCATCGTCTGCTCAAGGTGTGCCTTGGCGATCTCGTCGCGGAAGATGAAGTCCGCGTCGCGCAGGATGTCGAGCTTATCCTTGGACACCGCGCCGAGGCAGCGGATGGCCAGACCCGGCCCCGGGAACGGCTGGCGCATGACCAGATACTCAGGCAGGCCGAGCTCGCGGCCGAGCGCGCGCACCTCGTCCTTAAACAGCAGACGCAGCGGCTCAATGATCTCCTTGAAATCCACAAAGTCCGGCAGACCGCCGACGTTGTGGTGACTCTTGATGACGGCAGCGACATTCGTGCCGGATTCAATCACGTCGGGATAGATCGTACCCTGAGCCAGATAGTCGACCGAGCCGATCTTCTTGCCCTCTTCCTCAAAGACGCGGATGAACTCCTCGCCGATGATCTTGCGCTTGGTCTCCGGGTCGGAGACGTCCTTCAGGCGCGTAAGGAAGCGCTCCTCGGCGTTGACACGCACGAGGTCGATGTCCCAGTTTTTAAACGCGGCCTCGACTTCATCGCCCTCGTTCTTGCGCAGCAGACCGTGATCGACAAAGATGCACGTGAGCTGATTGCCGACGGCCTCGGCCAGCAGCGCCGCCGCAACGGAGGAGTCCACGCCGCCGGAAAGCGCCAGCAGCACCTTGCCGTCGCCGACCTTGGCGCGGATGTCCTCAATGGACTTGCGCATGAAGTCGCCCATCGTCCAGTCACCGGTCGCGCCGCAGACCTCATACAGGAAGTTGCGCAGCATGGCCTGACCGTACTCGGTGTGGTTGACCTCGGGGTGGAACTGCACGCCGTAGAAGCCGCGCGCCTCGTCGCAGATGCCGACCGTCGGGCAGGCATCCGAATGCGCCACGAGCCGGAACGACTCCGGCACCTTGGCCATGTAGTCCCCGTGACTCATCCACGTAATGCTCTGCTCCGGCAGGCCGCGGAACAGACGGCAATCGGTGTCAAACCATGTCTCCGTCTTGCCGTACTCACGCGCGGTGTCTTTGCCGGCGGCGGTCACTTCCCCGCCGAGATACTGCGCCATGAGCTGGCAGCCGTAGCAGATGCCGAGGATGGGGATGCCAAGCTTGAAGATCTCGGGATCGACCTGCGGCGAGCCTTCGGCGTAAACGCTCTGCGGGCCGCCGGTGAAGATGATGCCGATGGGGTCAAAGGCGCGGATCTCATCCACGGTCATGGTGTTCGGCTTGACTTCGCAATAGACATTGCACTCGCGCACGCGGCGCGCAATGAGCTGGTTATACTGTCCTCCGAAATCGAGGACGATGACAGACTGATTCGGCATGGATGACGCTCTCCTTATTCGACAGTAACGGATTTCGCGAGGTTTTTCGGCTTATCGATCGCGCAGCCGTTGGCTTTTGCGACGTAATATGCAAAGAGCTGCAGCGGCACGATCTCCGCCGGGACGACGAACAGGTCGTCCATGCGCGGTACGAGGATCACATCGTCCGCCTCGGAATAGATGGCGCGATTGCCCTCGAGCGCCACGCCAAGCACGCGCGCACCGCGCGCCTTGACCTCTTTGACGTTGCTCATGGTCTTGTCAAACAGCGGCTCGTAGCACGCGACGGCGATGACGAGACGGTTCTCCTCAATGAGCGCGATCGTGCCGTGCTTGAGCTCGCCCGCAGCATAGGCCTCCGAGTGCAGGTAGGAGATCTCCTTGAGCTTCAAAGAGCCCTCCATGCAGACGGCATAGTCCACATTGCGGCCGATGAAAAACAGCGACGGGTTATTCTTATAGCGCTCGGCAAGCTGCGCGATCTGCGGATTGAGATCGATGGCGCGCTGCACCATCTGCGGCAGGATCATGAGATCGTCCGTGAGCTTTGCCGCCACTTCCCTGCTCAGGCAGCCGCGCTTTTCGCCCAGATAGAGCGCCAGCAGATACAACACCGACACCTGCGTGGTGTAGCCCTTCGTGGTCGCAACGGCGATCTCCGGGCCTGCCCAGGTGTAGATGACATCGTCCGAGATGCGGGCGATCGTGCTGCCGACGACGTTGACGATTGAGAGCACATACGCGCCCTTGGACTGCGCCTCGCGGATGGCGGCGATGGTATCCGCCGTCTCGCCGGACTGCGAAATAATGATCATGAGCGTATGCTCGTCCACGATCGGGTCACGGTAGCGGAACTCACTCGCAAGGTCAGCATCGACTGGAATGTGCGTGAGCTTTTCAAGCGCATACTTGCCCGCCTGCCCCGCGTAGAACGCCGAGCCGCAGGCCGTGATCATGATCTTGTTGAAGCCCATGAGCTGCTCGTCGGTCATCTTCAGCTCGTCAAACACGACGCGGTGATCCTTCACACGCGGGTCGAGCGTGGACTTGATGGCACGCGGCTGCTCCATGATCTCCTTGAGCATGAAGTGCTCGTAGCCGCCCTTCTCGGCAGCCTCGATGTCCCACGCGACGCGGGAGACAGGCTTGTGCACGGGCTTTCCGGTGCAGTCAAAGACGGTATAGCCGTCGGCGCGCACCTCGGCGAGCTCTCCGTCGTCAAGATAGACCACATTTTTCGTGTGCGACACAAGCGCCGTCACGTCGGAGGCGAAGAAGTTCTCACCCGCGCCGACGCCGATGATCAGCGGACAGCCGTTGCGCGCGAGGAACATCTGCTCCGGGCAGTCGGCGCACAGGATGCCGATCGCATAGCTGCCCTCCAGACGGCCGAGTGTCTTCATGACGGTGTCCTTCAGGTTGCCGTCGCCGGTGTAGTACATATCCAGCAGGTGAACGATGACCTCCGTGTCCGTCTCACTATGGAACTGAAAGCCCTTGGCCTGCAGCATCTCGCGCAGCTCCATGAAGTTTTCGATGATGCCGTTTTGCACGATGGCGAACTTGCCGTCGTTGCTCACGTGCGGATGGGCGTTCGCCTCCGTCGGCGCGCCGTGCGTTGCCCAGCGCGTATGGCCGAGGCCGATATAGCCGTGAAGATCGCTACCGTCATGCGTTTTGGCCAGCAGATTCTTGATCTCGCCGCAGGCCTTGGCAAGCTCGATCGTGCTGCCGTCGAGCACGGCGATGCCGGCCGAGTCATAGCCGCGGTATTCGAGCTTCTGCAGCCCTTCGAGAAGGATCGGCGCAGCCTGCTGCGCGCCGACGTATCCAACAATTCCACACATAGTCGGTTCTCCTTATAGTTCTATAAAAATCCGTCTTATCCTGATTCTATGCCGACACCCTGCAAATACGTACAGAATGCCAAAATAGCATGCTAAATTTTATACCGTTTGGCGGCTCGTGTCAAGTTTCGGTTTCGCATCACGCGTCCGGGCGCACGTTTCTGCGCGCAGCTGCAACGGCATCGGGTGCTCTTTTCACATCAGGTCTTGCAGAATGAGCGAAAAAACTGTAAAATACAGGTGAGAAAGAACGGAGGCGCATCTATGGGATTCTTCAAAAGTAAAAAAGGCAGCATCATCAGCGATTATTTCAGCATAGAGACAGATCTCGGTCAGTTCAAGAAAGGCAATGCGGTGGACGTTGCGCTCTTCCCCGATCATCTCGAACTGCAAAATGCCAGCGGAAACAAGAAAACGGCGACGCTCGCCTACAGTCAGATCACCGATATTTTCTACGGCTCGAAAACGCAGCTGCAGCTCAAGGAGAAATCCCCCATCGCACGTGCGTTTGCCGGCGGGCTGCTGTTTGGGAGCACCGGCGCTTTTGTCGGCGCGCTCAGCGGTCTCGGAAAAAAGGAAAAGAAGGTCCGGAGAATTCTCTTCATCATCAGCTACGTGACTGCGGACGGACAAGAGGCGTTTCTGCCGTTTGAGGACACAAGGCTGTACAAGGGGCCGAAGGTGGCTGCCAAGCTGCGCGAGCTCTGCGGCATCGAGCGCGTGCAAAAGCAGGCGGCTGCAGCGTCCGTGACCAAGCTGTAACGCGGTCATCGAGCCGATTTTTGAGCTCACAATGCGAAAACCCACGGTGCAAATTGCACCGTGGGTTTTTCCGTTAAGGCGAAGAAACAGCCTCCGTTCCCCCGCGTGTGCGGGGAAAAGTATCGCCTCCTTCCGCGGCCATGCGAGCGCGCGGGATCGCCCCCGCGTGTGCGGGGAAAAGACCTCCTTCACGCATTCCGGGCAGCCGACGATGGGATCACCCCCGCGTGTGCGGGGAAAAGTTTGCAGTTTCATGCAGCACACCAGTGACCATGGGATCACCCCCGCGTGTGCGGGGAAAAGTTGAGGAAGTCCAGCAGTTTCAGGCCAGCCATGGGATCACCCCCGCGTGTGCGGGGAAAAGTCCCTGACCTGGACATCGAACTCTCAGCCAGGGGGATCACCCCCGCGTGTGCGGGGAAAAGCGCACGCTCTGGCCGCATCGCACAAATACTATGGAATCACCCCCGCGTGTGCGGGGAAAAGATGCGCTGCCGATTATTGTTCAGTCCGCTCCTGGGATCACCCCCGCGTGTGCGGGGAAAAGGATGACGGGTATGTTTTGGACGGGGAGAAAGAGGGATCACCCCCGCGTGTGCGGGGAAAAGAGTCATCACGCTTTTGTTCGACTTCTTTGTCGGGGATCACCCCCGCGTGTGCGGGGAAAAGGGCAGTGCTTGGTGGATTATCATCCTGTTCCTGGGATCACCCCCGCGTGTGCGGGGAAAAGGGCAGTGCTTGGTGGATTATCATCCTGTTCCTGGGATCACCCCCGCGTGTGCGGGGAAAAGATCTTGCGGCGAACAAGTCGATGAAATTTAATGGGATCACCCCCGCGTGTGCGGGGAAAAGATTTTGAAACGCAGGTTGCTCGACGGCCGCACGGGATCACCCCCGCGTGTGCGGGGAAAAGTCATGTTCTCCGCGCAGGGCACGGGCGATGGCGGAATCACCCCCGCGTGTGCGGGGAAAAGGGGCGACCGCTCCGATGAGTGGCTCTATGGCGAGGATCACCCCCGCGTGTGCGGGGAAAAGCAACGCCGTCTTTCTGCGCGGTGACAGACACAGGGATCACCCCCGCGTGTGCGGGGAAAAGCCCTTATGCGGTCAAATTTGTGCTTCTGACGCAGGATCACCCCCGCGTGTGCGGGGAAAAGAGTTTTTTTATTTTTTTTGCATCCCCCATTGAAGGATCACCCCCGCGTGTGCGGGGAAAAGTCTTCGTGACAAGGTTTCCAGCCTCGAAATGGAGGATCACCCCCGCGTGTGCGGGGAAAAGCTTTATTCTTGCTGACATAATGGTAAGCGCTGAGGATCACCCCCGCGTGTGCGGGGAAAAGCAAAAACTTCACTGTTATCTCGTGCAATTGCAAGGATCACCCCCGCGTGTGCGGGGAAAAGTGCAAGGAATAGCATAACTCACGCCGTAACTGGGGATCACCCCCGCGTGTGCGGGGAAAAGCCAAAAAAATGAATTCCGAGGTGCTGCAAGGAAGGATCACCCCCGCGTGTGCGGGGAAAAGATGTGAATAGCCACGTTACGGGACACGAGGTCAGGATCACCCCCGCGTGTGCGGGGAAAAGTCTGTTACCGTTGACTTTGTCTTTAGCTTGGCGGGATCACCCCCGCGTGTGCGGGGAAAAGGGCAATTCGGCGAGCTGATCGGCGGGTGTCTTAGGATCACCCCCGCGTGTGCGGGGAAAAGCAGAGCGTGAAGCAGCTGACGGATAATAAATAAGGATCACCCCCGCGTGTGCGGGGAAAAGCGTCATGTGCTTGGTTTCGAGCACGGCGATGTAGGATCACCCCCGCGTGTGCGGGGAAAAGGGCGACAAGTACATGATCTTCCCGCCGCTGATGGGATCACCCCCGCGTGTGCGGGGAAAAGTTACAGCAGATCCAAAACGATTGCAAGGGGGGAGGATCACCCCCGCGTGTGCGGGGAAAAGCGCTTGCGATTGCAAATTTAAACCAATTAATTAGGATCACCCCCGCGTGTGCGGGGAAAAGATCTGGTCTGCCTTTCGTGCAGTAGATATAGCAGGATCACCCCCGCGTGTGCGGGGAAAAGTCGACGACCTTGCGGCGCACTGCGAAAAGATAGGGATCACCCCCGCGTGTGCGGGGAAAAGACTAAAGAAAGCCTTAAAAAATAAGGACTTTTGATCCCATTGCCATCAGATTTCATTCAGTTTCTCATAGACCTGAAACGCTGCGATACAGTCCGGCAGCGCGCGGTGCTGCTGCGCATACTCGATGCCAAAATATGCAGCCAGCGTAGCCAGCCGATGATCCGGCAGGTCGGGAACTTTTCTGCGCGCCAGCTTCAGTGTGTCACGGATGCGCACATTCGGCAAGGAGAGCCCGAAGCGGGCACTTGCCTTTTTCAAAAATGCCAAATCAAAATCCAGATTATGCCCCATTACAGGGTTTTGACCGACAAATGCCCAAAACTGCTCCAACAGCGGCTGCAGCGAAGTCCCCTGCGCCGACACCGCATCTTGCGTGATGCCAGTCAACGTCGTAATCTCTGCAGGGATTGGCTGCTCAGGCCGCACCAGTGCCGAAAACGTATCCGTGACCTGATGATCGATCACACGGATCGCACCCAGCTCCAATATTTCACTCTTGTCACAGTCAAGTCCTGTGGTTTCCACATCAATCACAACATAGCCGAGCTGCTTGGCACGACGTTGCTTGGCCGACTGCTTGTTTCGATCCATTTGGATGATTGCCGCCTTGCTCAGCGGCGGCTTCTCCCCTTCCGGCAGCGGCGTTGCAAGCGGGCGGCGCATCAGCGTGATGCCCTCATAGTCAGCGAGCTGCCACGTCGTGTTATGGACATGAAACGACATCCGCTGCTCGTTATTTGCCGAGTACACCATTGTTGCCCGTCCTCTGGGAAGATGCTTGCAGATCCGTTTCCACAGTTCCTCCCGTACACGGGGATTCAGTTGACCGACATAAACACCGGTATTAATCTCCAGCAGCCATTTTGACAGGTCACCGCGCAAACGCGGCGGGCAGTCCGTCACCGTCACGACGATCATGGTTCACCCTCCGCACCGTACAGGCGGCCATTGGCGACCTGACCGCGCCTATCGTCCCAAAGATAGACCGCATTGTCTTCCTCAGACAGCTCATCGCTGTCAGAGAGCAGGGTTCGGATGTCACGCACCATCTGCTCCATAAGATGGTACTGAACCATGGCATCGCGCGTTCGACGGCGCATTTCACTGCCGATGTTTTCGCTGTCGACCGTGGCCGCCAGTTCAAACGCCAGTGGAATCGTAATGTCCGCCTTGTACAGATCCGCAATGTCATAGACGAAGGAGCATTCATGTCCGGTATGGACAAACCCCAGTCCCGGAGAACAGCCGAGCGCCTGGATGACCGCATGCGCCGCGCCGTATAGGCAAGCGTGTCCGGCAGACAGCGCCTGATTGACGGCATCGCCGCCGTCAAAATTCTCCGGGTCATATGTCCGACCGCTCCACGGAACATTCCACTTCTTTGCTGCATGCCGGTAGACACTGCGAATGCGCGCACCCTCTCTGCCGCGAAGCTGCTGAAGCGTCAATGAGGACACATCCTCACCCGGAAAGCGCATACTGTACATCTGCCGCACCACACCGAGGCGCAAACGCGTATTGCTGACCAAGGCGGCCTGCCGGATCAGCAGACCTGCCTTGTGCGTCAGCGCTCGGCCGCCGGCATAATAGCGCACGCCGTGCTCCCCTACCCAGAGAACACTAACACCTGCGTCACCAATGAGCTCCATGGCGCGATGCGTCACCTTCGTCCCCGGTCCGAGGAGCAGGACACTGATCGCTGCGGCGGGCACAAAGACCGTCCCGCGGTCATCCGTCACGGTAATGGCGCTGTCCTGACGATTCAAAACACAGTGCTCAAAATAGAGAAACGTCATGCGATCGCCAATCTGCGGCAGCGCCTGAAGCTCCGGGCGGATCATACCGGGCAGGTCAGCCATGCGACTGCCCTGCCCCGACCAATGTCATGAGCCCTGCGCCATAGGCCTTTCCTGAGCCGATGCCGCGGCAAAGCGCAGCACAAAAACGCTCCGGGTCTTGAACCTCCAAGATCCCCTCATAGGTAACAGCCAAGAAGGTCACGCGGCTGCCTGTACCGCCTTTCTTAAACCGATACCACTTCACGTTTGTAACCGTGAACGCATCATCCTGCAAGGCGAAACCATGCTTTTCACTCTGCTTTCGCAGCCACGCAAGCTGATGCTCCGTGGTGCTGTGCGCGCAGACGCGCCCGCGCTGCCCCGGTCCTGCAGGGACACTGTATGTCGGGTTTGCACACAGGCGAAACTGCCAGCGGCTGCCCGGCAGAATGCGGGAGAGCAGCGGATCATACGACTTTGTCTGCCAATGCTCACCCGGCGGCGCAAACTGAGCCGCAGCCTGCGTGAGATCCGGCGGTGTCTCACTGAGGAGCAGAAGATATTTCTGACCGGCGCGGCTGTCGATCCGCCAGAGGTTTCGCTGCCTCGGGCCGGGAAACGCCGCCTCGACCGCCCCGTGAAATTTACTCGGCGACGCCAGCGCAGCCAGCGTCTGACGATTTTTCTGATCCAAAAGCATTTGCGTCAGGTACATATCGCATCCTCCAATTCCGCCATGGGATCATGCTCCGCCGCACCATGCAGCACGCGTTCGGTCACGCGGCGGTATGTATACTCCCGGCGCGCCGGATCAAACGACAGCGGAACGTCGCGTACAAGCCCGCCCGGCTCACCTGCCGCAGCGTCCAGCACAAGGCGCGTTGCGCCCGGCGGTGCATCGGCGCGCAGCGCCGCCTCCAGCGGCTCATCCGAAATCTTCAAAAATACTCTGCCGACCGGCGGACAGGAGCGGCGCCCCAAATACAGCGGGAACGCCGGAGCTTGCAGCGCCTGCGCGATCCGAGCGAGCAGCGCACGATCGTCGCTTTCCAGCCCGGCCACGAATTCCGCATCCGAGAGATAATAGCGATGTGTCACATAAGCTACGTCCTTAGCTGTCCGCGCAATATGATAATCACGCAGCAGCGCACCCTCGCGGTCAACGCGCACACCAAAGCGGAGACCATTGAGCGTCTGCAGCGCTTGACGATCCTGCCGCGCGATGCCCAGCGCCGCCGCGACTAGACCGATCACGCCGCTCTTGCTCGGCTCACGTCCGGTGCGCCGCACATCAAATTTCGAGTCTGTCCCCCAAGACTGCATCGGGCCGGCCAAGCGCAACAGCAGCGTACTCATTGCTGCTCCTCACTGCCTTGCAGCCATGCCTCCAGCGCATCCAACAGCGCATTCACGGAGCACGGCTCGGCCAGCGCCTCCAGACCGCTGCCTACAGCGAGCGAAAGCACCGGCGCAGAGGCAAAATCTGCATATGTCTCCTGCGCGTAAGTCACCAGCGCGCGGATCGAACCGTCCACATAACCGGAGTTCCCCGCACGAACAGGTTTTTCAAACGCGCCGGCCAGATTGATGGGCTGGTCCTTGCGCACGGTCACGTACACAGCATCCGGCCGCGTCCAGTTGGCAAACGTATTCTGCTTGCCGGTTGGCATACTGCGAATGAACGCATCCACGAACGCGCGCACCGCCTCGGGCGTCTTTTGACCGAGCATTTTCTGGAGGTCTTCAACGTTCACGGTCGCATAGCGATACAGCGTAGACGAATTGAATTCCACCGTGCCCAAATGCCCCGCACCGACATTGTCCTCCGGCGCACAGTCGTCGACAGCAGTGAAATAATCATACTCGTTCTCCACGGCATGCGTCGAAATCGCGTGCGCGACCTGTGCCGCTGCATCGAAATTCAGGCACGGGTCGTCGGCAACCATGCGTCCGAAGAGCGCCAAGTCCACCGTCGGGAGCGTCTTGAGCGCCGCTTGGCAGGCCGCTTTGTCGAGCTTACCGTCCTCCGGCTGCAGCGCAATCTCCGCCAGTGCCTGGATCTGACCGGGGCTGATGAAAAACAGCGCACCCGTTTTGAGCTTTTCCTTATCTTCTTTGACCTTCACGCCAGCTGCCTCCAGCACCTTCTGCGCCAGCTGCTGCGCCTTTTTCTCAGAGAGATCGGGCTGCAGCTCCAGAATCTTTCCGGCGATGAGATCAACCACCAGTTTTGTCCGCTGGCCGACATCGCCCGCAGAGAGCATCTCCCGGAATTTCAGGCGCATGGCGTGCTTCCACGCCTGACTGGACACTCTGGCGCGCGTCACGCCGCCATAGACAGCGGTCTTCGGACTGCCGGTATCGTCGCGGTTCACGCAGCTCGGCGGAACGGTCTGAAGTACATGGACGTCTACGTAAATTCTCTCGTTGTTATGCATGGTCGTCATCCTTTCCCTGTTCTGTCCGGAACGCATTCCGGTAAAAATCCTGTCCCCAGCGCAGACGAACTCTTGCAGCACCGTCCGGCGTCTGGAATTCATACAAATCTCCGGCCAGCTCCACATAGTCCAGCGGGATATCCGCGCTTCTCAGAAGCTGGATCAGTCCACGTAGGTGGTGCAGGCACTCCGGCATACTCCGCGCAGTGGCAAAGGCATTGAATCTCCGCTGCACTGCTTTGAGCCGATCCGTGTCGTTTCCGGCAAGCTTGCGGATTGCCATGCCCAGCCGCTGCCCGTCCGCGTGCATCGACCGCTGTGCGCCCTGCTGATGCAGCGCATACAGCGTCAGCGCGCCTGACACCGCCCACTCAGCCCAAGTGGGCTCGCCGGTGCTGCTCATCAGTTCCTCCGGAAATTCCCGAAACAGCAACCCCCAGAGCTCCGGCAGGTCTCCGGGCGCTTTTGCGATGCCGCGGCGCAGATTTGCCAGATCCGCGCGGATCTGGTGCGGATTGGGCTCGTGCTGCCACGATTCCAGCCGTCTGCGCACGTAGCTTTTCACCTTCGCTTTTTGGTCACTCATCAGCTACCTCCTCATTTGGCCTCGTTATTTGAAAGCACTTACGAACGCTCCCTACGAAACGGTCATATTCTGTGGACGATGACAGGAAACTCTCTCGATCCGTCTTCTTGTCCTTTATCCACCGTCCTGTAAACGCTGATTCACCCGCATTTCGCACCATCTGCTTGCCCTGTTGCAGCGCAATTCGGTAACCCGTTTCATGCCATTGCAAGGCTTTTTCGGCACGCAGTTCCTCAGTATCCCCCAGCACCGGATCAATGGAGCAAAGCCAGTTGCGAAACGGCAAATCAACCGCAGCATAAAATTCCTGTGCTGCACGTCGAACACTCGCCGCCTGCGTTGCACTGTCCGGCAATCCGCCTTCAGCTTTGAATATTCCTTCTGCAAGCTTGCCGACGAACCACGCGGCGCGTTCTGTCTTCTCAATTTCCTGCCCAATCAGCGCAGACCATATCTTGCCGCCATCATCTAAGAGATCGACCCGAAAATCCAGATAGTCCCGCAGAATATCCTCCACAAAGAAATCCTTATCGCCATACTTGACCCCGGCGGTACGAAAATGGATCATCTGATTCCGCTCCAAAACACGTTCTTTTTTGAGCAGTGTGATCCAGCTTACGATTCCAGGAGCCCTGCCTGCGCCCTCCGCTCCCGTAATGATGCCGAAATCACGCCACATCAGCCGGTCCGGATCCATGCGCTTCGGTTGATCATAAGGCGGCTCGTTGGCCTTGCCTTTTCTTCGCTCCCAAACGGTCATCTGCTCAGCCGTCGCATTGATCTTCTGGAAGAAATCACCGCCGAGAAGGCGATAGCCGGACACGCCGTTTTCATCCCGCTCAAGCAAAAGACGGCGAGATTGCAGCGTTAGAAGTTCCGCTTGGTTATCAGGAATCACGATCTCTGTTCGTTCGTCACACTTTGGTCGCTCTCGTTCCCAAACGGGGTGCGGTTCGGTCCAGATCGTCCGATCTTCCCGCAGCAGCACAAGGTTGAGCATCAACGTCTCAAAGAGTGTACTGCCTTCAGCAAAAAACAGCCCCAGCTTACCGAGCCAGCCAGCTCCGGGGGAAGGCAAGCCTTTTCCTTTCGGCTTTGCCGACGTATCATCAAACCCATTCAAATACAACAGCCAGCGTGCTGACTCCGCATAGCTCAGATGCGCTTTCTGAGAGCCCGCTCGAACCGGAAACAGACGAACCTTGTTGCTGCTCTCCGAGAGCTCACCATTCAGTTTTGCAGCGGTATAAGCCGTCCCCACCGCCGCAGCCGGGACTTGATAAAACGGATGCTCCGGATGGAAAAGCCAGAAGCGATCCTTCCATGTCTCCAGGTACGTCCGGATCGGCTGCACCGGAAAACGACCGGCGTTCCACAACGCCTGCCAGCGACGGATGGCAGCCGCGCGGTCCTCGATCGGGTCATCCTCACCCTCCGGGTCTACGCGGTAAAAGACCGTCTGCAAAATTGCCAGCAGCAAGCGCAAAAGCGCCACATCCTGTGTCGGTAGTTCGCCCGCCAGCCGCTGATACCGGTGGCTGTTTAAGAGCACCTGCATCAGCGAACGCTCCACGACTGTGCAGTCCTCGGTCATCACACGTATCCACGGTTCATCCAGCAGATTGAATTCCATTTGTTCCATGCGTCTCCTCCTCTTCTGTTAATCCGTCTTGCGGGTCATATCGCAACGTCTTACCGGCCAGCTGTGCTGTACCGTCCGCATCTAAGATCAAAAACAGTTCGCCTTCCAACATTGGCGCCTGCAGCCACAGCGGCAGTGACTGGCGTGTTTGATCCTCAAGCGCTTCCAGAACTGCATCCACACAGTAGCGCGCGCTGAAATACGACGGCAGCCGCAGACGCTGCGCCGCGACCCGGCGCGCCTCGTCGGCGCTTGGCTGGGTATCCGCACGCAGACACATCCCCTTTTGTTTCCCGGAGAGCAGCAGCATTCCGTCTTCCGACCGCTGCACGACCAGTACCTCAACGGCAGCTGTCCCGTCTCGAACTGCCGCCTGCGACTGCAGATCTGTAAACTGATCAATATCGTCCATCATACCAACGAGTGAATCATAGACGTCACACTGTGCCAGCAGATAGACCTCCGCCTTGCGCTTTTGGCGCTTTTGCGCATATTGATAGGCCTCATATGCAGCGCCGGTCTCCTCATCCGACTCCGGCGGGAAGCGCATCGCATCATAAGTCCGCTGCACCAGAGGCGAAATGTCTTCCGGTAAACGAATGCGCTCCGGCAGCAGCCGCCGCGTGCGCAGCAAAAGATAGTCACCATACACAGCCTGGCTTCCGGCATCCAACTCTCCAAGCGCCCCCATGACCAGGCAGCGCGGCGCTTCCAGCCCCTGCGGTCTGGTGCGTGCATGCCGGTGCAGACGGCCGATGCGCTGCAGCAGCAGATCCATCGGGCACAGATCCGTGATCAGTAGATCAAAATCCAGATCCAAAGACTGTTCCAGCACCTGTGTGCCGATCACCAGCACACCGCGCCGCATTTGCGCATCTGTATTTTTGCCGACACGCCGCAAAATTTCCTGCTCATGCTCCAGCCGATCCGGCGCCAGAAAGCGGGAGTGATCCATCAAAATCACCGCATCCGGGTAAGCTTGCCGCAGCTCCTCGCGCAGCATCTGCGCCCGCTTGACCGTATTGACGATCAATCCGACGCAGCCGCTCTTGAGCGCCTCGCCCGCCGCCGCAAGCGCCTGCTCCTGCTCCACACGCTGCACACAGACATCTCGGCTGCACCCCTGCGCAGAGACGGCAGCCATATGTACCGTCTTATTCTCCGTCCAGCTCAGCAACGGATAGTCCTGACACGCAGCGATCGCCGTATCTACAGGCTTTTTCACCCCGAGATAGGCGCGCAGCAATTCTGCCCTGCGCTGCCCCGGGAGTGTGGCCGACAGCAAAATAACCGGCACATGATAAGCCCCCAGCCAGTTCAGCACACGATCCAGATAGGTATTCATATACGCATCATAGGCATGGCACTCGTCCAGAATAACCACCTTGCCGGTCAGACCAAGCTGGCGCAGCATCACATGTTTTCGGTTCAGCGCAGCCATGAGCAGCTGATCCACCGTACCGACCACCAGATTTGCCAGCAGCTTCGTCTTTCGGCCGCGGAAGAAGGCATGTGTCTGCAGCGGGTCGGCATCCGCTTCGCCCTGCTCGATCTGCACGTGCCCGGATTCCAGACACGCAAATTCCGCGTTCAACTCTGCCTGACCGTGCGCCAGCTCCACTGCAACTCGGACCGCGTCCGGCTGATGCCGCGCCCACTGTGTCATACGGGTAAACATTGCATTGGACGTCGCCTGCGACGGGAGGAAAAACGCAGCGCCGCCCAGGCCAAAACGATTCATCAGAATTTCTGCCGCAGCCAGTGCCGCTTCCGTCTTGCCGTGTCCCATCGGCGCTTCAAGGATCATCACGCCCGGTGTTTTCACCGTCCCTGCAACTTGCTCCATCTGCTGCTGGACGGGATTTGCCGAAAAGCCGAAGCGCCGCTGAAAATAGTCTGGCGTGCTCCAGTCGGCAGAGACTTGCCACGGCCGCGGCAGATCCAGTTTCTGCAGCGCTCTCTCAGCGCGGCGCGGGTCATACCGATCCGGCTGCGCGTCCATGGAGATAAGCGGGAAATAGGCCGTATTGCTGGCGATCCAGTCCGCCATGATCACCAAGCCGCTCAGCGCCATCTGCACCGGCACCGAACACGGAGCATCGCGCGCCGGACTCCCGCACCCAAGCTCATCCTCTGCCCAGCGGATAATATGCCGCTGGACAGAGCCCCACAGCGTATCACTGTCACCCGAACCGCTCCAGCCAAACGCAATAGGCGTTTTCTCACAATAGCTGGTAAGCATATATTCTTCGGTCCTGCCATGATGTGCACCGACGACAGCCGCAAGGGCATCCGTGAAGCCTTCGCCGCGCAGGATCTCAGCGCCGGCTGCAGCATGCGGAACATTCACATCGAGCTGCTTTCCCTTTTGAAACCGGATCTCCAAGCCGGCCGCTTCCAAGCGTTGACGCAATTCCGGCTGCTCAGCCGTAATTTTGCGCTGGAAATTTGGGGTTGCTTTCCCGATATCGTGCAGCAGCGCTGCCCGGATCGCCAGACGGAAAAACTCCTCCCGTTGCAGGCCAAGGCACACGCAATACTGCTCCGGCAGCCAGCGAGCCGTCAGATATTCCATGACTGCCGCCGTATCGCGCAGATGGATCAGAAGTGGCAGCCAAAGCTGCGCGTCATCCGGCGCGGTCTTGGCGACCAACGCACGCACGGCGCACGCAACACGTTCCGCTTCATCCGCCGTATCATAACTGCGTTCGGTGCTAATGCTGTTAACTGCCTCATAGGGCATGTTTCATCACATCTTTCTCGCCAAAGCAAAAAATGGTTGGCTGTTCCAATTATACATCCGCATCATTTGCAACACAAGGTATTTCGACATGCGCAGACAAATTCTCCGCATATACAGCGCGCTCCGCTCAGCCGGTTATTTATTGAGCTTCAATAGCTCGATCAAGACGCCAATAGGCAGGAGCACCAGAAACAGCAAAACGTACATACCGCGCATCTCCTTTCCGGGTCAAATCATCCGCGCGCATAGCGGAACCGTTTTCTGTCTCTAATATACAGCATCATATGTCCAATAAAACGGTCACCGAAAGCAGAATCCAAGAAAAACAGCTTGCAGAAATTGCATATTGCCGCGCTGCATACTTCCGCATGCTCCGCAAAAAATAGGAGCGGGTCAAGAAACCCAAAACGAGAAAAGGAGATGGAAAACAAAATGGCTACTTCCAACAGCAACAATCTGGTCAACCCCAATGCCCGCGAGGCGATGAACCGCTTCAAGATGGAGGCTGCTGCCGAAATGGGCGTGAACCTCAAGCAGGGCTACAACGGTGATCTGACGTCCCGTCAGGCCGGCAGCATCGGCGGTCAGATGGTCAAAAAGATGATCGCCGCCTACGAAAACGGCATGCAGTAAGCTGCTGACCATCTTGCGCAAACAAAAAGCAGGGCCGCGGAATTTCCGCGGCCCTGTTGCCGATGATCCACTGTGCAGCTGTTGCATGAACTCAATGCCATGTAGCCAGATATCGGGATCAGCCAAATGCATGGATGCAACGAACACAGTGACCACCATGGCACTCACCCTTGTCGTCAGCCATGTTGCGAACAGAAACGTCCGCTTCAATCTTCTTGACCTGAGGCTTTTCGTAACTCATAGCACATTCTCCTTTCTTAATTTTATATATCAGATGTGTGGAATGTAGTCTCACATATTGCATTTATTCCAGATTTTCGATAACAGCGTCAACACTCACACCTTGTATATAATGCGCATACCTTGCTTTTGCACTTTTGCAGAAATGTTCGTCTACGTATTCCAAGTCACCGTGCACAAATTGCATCATTGCCGGACAAATATCGCAGAAGTCATAAGCTTTGCATTTAAGACACTTGTATTCCGGGGAGGCTTTCATTTTTGGGTATTGTCGGAAGCTGCCCCAAAGCTCTTCAAAATTGTCTCTTGTCAATCTGCATCCAACGTGCCTAAAAGACATACACGGGCTCATGCTCCCATCAAAATTAATGGCGCAGCTGGCTCTGCCGAGTTTGCATCTGAACAGCGGTCTTTCTTTTTGCAGATCAACCAACTCCACATCATAGTCTTCCCCAAATGTTCTTGGACGCTGCGCAAATTCCCCAAACTCGTACTTTAAGGAATCGGCCAGCGGAACGCTGAACTGCCGAACGCAATCGTCGTTGTCAATGGTCGGAAAAATTTCAAACCCGGTGCGGAAAGGGATTTCAAACTTTTCTGCGATCGCTTTGATCTGCGGCAGCTCGGAATAGTAGAGATTGAGCACAGGCGCCTTGACAGACACCCTCACCCCCGCATCAAGCAACGCTTGAATGTTGTGCAGCACTTTGTCAAAAGCTCCGGCCACTCCCGTAACTTTTTTGTATGTCTCTTCGCACGAACCATACAAGGATATGTCCACCAGCAATGGCGGATATTTTGCAAAGGTGCGGATGATCTCATCATTGATCAGCGCCCCATTCGTGTAAAGCTCAACAATAAATCCTTTTTTCTTGGCATAGAGATAGATATCCAGAAAGTCCTTTCGGGTAAATATGTCTCCACCCGTAAGCGTGAGAAAAAGAACTTCCTTTTCAAACAGGATGTCAATGATTTCAATGATCTCATCATAGTTGAGCTCATTGGAGCAGTGATGATCGTGCAAATAACAATGCACACAGTTAAAGTTGCATTTGGGGGTTATTTCAAAAATCACAGAATAGAGCTGATGGTTTTGCTCCCAGACCGTTCGCTTATCCGTAGCAAAATCCAGCACCTGCATTTTAACTCTGTCACTAAAATACTCGTCCATGATCTTACACCTCCACAAACTGCCGGGCAATCAACGTGTCAATAAACTCGCTGATATCTTCGTAGAGCTTTTGATCATCAACATCATCTACGATTGCAGCTTTCATCAATGCTGCCAGCTCTTCTGCGCTTCGTTTCCCGTCGATATTGCTCCATATAAACATACCGGTCTCGTTGATCTCATATAGTGCGCATTTATCGCCGGAATAGTTATCGGAAATATCGATCAAAAAAGAGGACCCGTGAATTTTTCGCGCCACGATATTGGGGTTTTTCTTAATCGCCATGTTGTTTACTCCTCGTGAATTCTCAATGAGATATCCGATGTATTACGTCTTAGCAGCTTCAAATATTGCCTCACATCATCGGCCTCAGCTTTAGTCAACAATTCTTGGTCTAACATTTTATACGCTCTTTTTGTGTGTAAATCTTTATTATCAAAACTGCAGTTGCGGTTTCAATGCATATTAGTACAAGGTTTGCAAGCAGGGATTCTGGAAACACAAATCCATGCCTAATCAACTGACTAGTGACATCACTTAACTTCTCTCCTAAATACCATACGAGTGAAGTTAAAAGACTCATAGTAATATTTGCTTTTGCCGATATATTAGGTTTGTTAAATGTATCACGAAGCTTTTGCAGGGCAACTCTAACAACCAGCATAGCAAGAAGCGGAATGAATAATTTCACAAAACTGGCAATGTAAATCACGATACTATCATAGTACCAACGTACGGCGTGATATTTAACGGTGTAGGAAATAATGTGAACCAGTTTAATTGCAGCAGTAATCACGAATGGTGCCTGCCATATTGCACAAAAACTTTTGCTTCGATTTTTCACTGAAATAATTAATGACGCTACAGACGCACCACATAACAAAGCATAAACAACTTCGGGAACGTAGTTGATGAGTCTTTTCACATCCAAGTACATACCAAATCGATACTCAAGATATTCGAAAAGAAAAAAAGTCCAAATTAGCGAAGTCAAACACGGAGCAATCAGCATTACCCAGTTCTCTTTAATTTCGGTTATGTCAATAGTCTTTATCCATTGACCAAAACGGCTGTGTTTTTCGGCAGAGGAAGCATCTGATATATCTACACATGTATTCCCAGAAGTAACTTTCTTGCCTTTTAGTCTTCTCCACTGGACAATACATCCAAGGACACCAAGGACTATAGTCCCAATCAGAATGAAGCCCGTCACTCCATCACCAAACATCAGCGCCAGAAGCACATCGGAAGCATCCTCATTATAAGCAATGCCGCAGCCACCTACCGATGCAATGAAAGCCCCCGAAAAGGCGGTTATGATTATAAAAGAATAGTCATAGATCTTAACCGTAATTATGCTTATGATCAATGCGATAATGGCCGCAATTGCAATCAGTGTTGCGCTCTCCACGCTATCTGCCATCAGCAGAAGGATCGCCACCAAAAAGAATGACGATAGAAAAGCGTTTATTACAGCACAGAGTTTATCGTTTATGACAGATATAATCGCGCACAAAACGGCGCACATGATTATGATCGCGGTTGTCTCATCATCCAAGCCCCACAATCCCACCGTCATGAAAATGACTGCAAAAGAGCAAATAGCGCCCCAAATCAAGCCCAAAGCCGCAGAACATACCTTGCGGATATAAATCCCGCCAAAGCAAATGACGAGCCCAACAACAAGAAGCAAGAAATTAAGTCCATTTTCATCCTCCAATATGTTCTCCATTTTTTCTGCAACAAAGCATTCGTTTCTTCCCTGCGCAGTGCCCGGTGTCTTCAGAGCGTCGATGTCACTTTGCATCCACAGCCATATCAGCCTGCAACGGCACAAATACGCTCCATTTCTCAGAGGGCGATCATCGTCCGCTTCCTTTTCTACACTGCGTTTTGGACATATATCACACAGCTCTCGCAACACGTTGCATTTTATCAGGTCATACGTACTGTTTCCAGAGTTCCTACATAACTCACCAATTTTTCGACAGAATCCGCATTGATTTGACATTGACGCCCTATGTTGTTGAGGGCACGTCATTTTAGACAAGCACATTTATGGGTGACACACGTATAAAGTTCAGAAAAAGCAGGGCCGCGGAAATTCCGCGGCCCTGTTTTATCTGAGCGATGATGTACATTTCATTTCCCGGGATAAGCGGCGAAAAACGCCTTGATCGCGTCCGCGGGTGCGGTGCACGAACCCTGGATCATGGTGGGCTTGCCGCCGCCGCGACCGCTGATGGCCACATTGATAGTCTTTGCCTCGGCGCGCAGATCCAGCGTGCGGCTGCCGATGATATAGCGATAGCCCTCTGTGTCGCTGCCGGTGAAGGCGGCGCAGACGCCGCCTGCGAGCAGCATACCTGCATTGACAAATTCGCGCATGGCGACCGGATCATCAAAGCGGTCGATGACGCAGATACTGCCGGGCGTCTCGTGCAGCTGCTGCAGGCGCTGCGCGTTGAGCCGGTTCTCAAGCTCTGCTGCCGCAGCCTTGAGCTGCGCGATCTCATCTTGCAAACGCTGCACAGCCGGAACAACGTCCGACTGCCGCACGGACAGCTGCGCCGAGAGCGCCGCGATCTGCGCGCTCTTGGTGCGATAATCGCTCTGCGCGTCCGCGCCGCACAAAATCGTCACACGGATGCCGCCGCGATGACGCATGACGGACGTGAACTTGATGGCACCGATCTCGCCCGTGCAGGACACGTGCGGCGCGCAGCAGGCGCAGACATCGTAGCCCTCAACGGTCACGATGCGCACATCCTCCGCGAGGTCAAGCTTGCTGCGGTAGGTCATCTGTGCAAGCCGCTCCGGCGACGGGTACTCCGTGCGGATCGGCACGTTGCGGTACACGGCTTCGTTGGCAAGCTGCTCGATATGCATGAGCTGCGGCCACGTAAGCTCGCCGTTATAGTCCATCGTGATCGTGTCTTCCCCGAGGTGGAAGCCGACGTTGTCAAGGCCGTATTCGCTGTGGATGAGCCCCGAGATGATATGCTCGCCGGAATGCCCCTGCATACGGCGGAAGCGCTGCGGCCAGTCGATCTCTCCGCGCACCTGCGCACCGGGCATGAGCGGCGCGTCGGTATAGTGCACGATTGCCTCCTGCGTGATCTGCACATCCAGCACGCACGCACCGCCGAGCACGCCGGTATCCGCCGGCTGCCCGCCGCCCTCCGGGAAAAACAAGGTCTGATCCAGCACTACGGCATAGCGCTCGCCGTCCGCGTCGCAGCGGAGCACGGTCGCAGAAAAATCACGCCGATGGCTGTCCAGATCGTACAGTTTCTTGGTCATGGTCATATCCTCCATTTCTCGAAACAGTATACCAGCATTTTTCGTCGAACTCAACCCTTGCATATTTTGGTCGGATGTCGTATTCTTGTCACAACATCAGGAAAAGAGGATACTTATGAACCAGAAACTCAGAAACCTCGTCTACACCGCCATGCTCATGGCGCTGTGCTGCGTGGCGACGCTCGTCATCAAGATCCCGACCGTCACCGGCGGCTATCTCAATGCCGGCGACATCGTGGTCGTGCTCGCCGCTCTGCTGGCCGGTCCGCTCTATGGCGGCGTTGCTGCAGGCTTCGGCTCCGGCCTTGCAGACGTGATCTCCGGTTACATGAGCTACGCCCCTGGCACGCTCGTCGTCAAAGGATGCGCCGCTGTGGTCGCGGCGCTGATCTTCCGCGCCTGCCGCAAGAAAAACTTCGGCTTTGCGCTGCTGAGCGCCATCTGCGGCGAGATCATCATGGTGCTGGGCTACTTCGTGTTTGAGAACTTCGTTCTCGGCTACGGCATGGCTGCCGCCGGTGAGATCCCCGGAAACGCCTGTCAGGCCGCCGTCGGCGTTGCGGGCGGTCTGGCGCTGTACTTTGCGCTGAGCAAGGTGCCGCAGCTGCGCGAATTCGCCGAATCCGTGTCGGCAAAGAAAGAAAAATAAGCCTTCAGGCGCAAAACAGCCGCTCCCGGTCGGGAGCGGCTGTTTTGCATATTCCGTTACACCACGCGCACACGGATGACCTCCGGAATGCGGTCGATCCTTGCGATCTGGTCATCATCAAGGCAGCCGTTGAGATCCATCATGGCATAGGCGTACGCGCCGTAGGCCTTGTTGATCATGTTCTCCACGTTCAGGCCGGTGCTGCAGGCAATCTCGAGGAACTGGTTGAGCATCGTCGGCACGTTCTGGTGCAGGATGCACACACGGCTGACACCCATGCGCTCGAGTGTCGCATCCGGAAAGTTAACGGAGTTTTTGATGTTGCCGTTGGCGAGGTAGTCATACAGCTCGCGCGCAGCCATGACTGCGGACTTTTCCTCGCTCTCGGGCGTGCAGGCGCCCAGATGCGGCAGCGCAATGATGTTATCCACACCGACGACCTTCTCGTTCGGGAAGTCCGTGACATACTTGCCGACGCGGCCGGAAGCGATGGCAGCAAGCATGGCGTCGTCATCCACGATCTCGGCGCGCGACTCGTTGATGATGCGCACGCCGTCCTTCATCTTGGAAAACGCCCTGGCATCGAGCATATGGTACGTCGTATCCGTATACGGAACGTTGATGCTGATATAGTCCGCCTTGGCATAGATGCCGTCGAGATTCACCTCGTGCTTGACATCGCGCGACAGACGCCATGCGGCATCCACGGACAGGTACGGATCGTAGCCGCAGACGGTCATACCGAGCGAAACAGCAGCGTTTGCGATGAGCGCGCCGATCGCGCCGAGGCCGATCACCCCGAGCGTCTTGCCCATAAGCTCGGGGCCAGCAAACTGCGATTTCCCCTTTTCAACGAGCGCGGGGATGTCCTTGCCCCGGCCGTTGAGTCCCTTGACCCAGTCGATGCTGCCGAGCACATCACGCGATGAGAGCACGAGCGAGCAGAGGATCTGCTCCTTAACCGCCTCGGCGTTCGCGCCGGGCGAGTTGAAGACGACGATACCGCGGCGGCAGCATTCTTCCAGCGGGATGTTGTTCGTGCCGGCACCGGAGCGCGCGATGGCGATCAGGCTCGGCTCGAACGCGTAGTCATGCAGGTCTGCCGAACGCAGGATCAGGCCGTCCGGATCGGAAACGTTCTCCCCGACGGTGCAGCCGCGCGCTTCGAGCTTCTGCAGGCCGCAGGGAGAAATATGGTTCATGGTCTTTATGTTATACATGGTGTTCCACCTCAAACTGTTTCAGATAATCGACGAGCGCATCCACACCCGCCATCGGCATCGCATTGTAGAGCGAGGCGCGCATGCCGCCGGCAACGCGGTGTCCCTTGAGATTGAGCAGGCCGCGCGCTGCGGCGCCGCTGATGAATTCCTTGTCGAGCGCATCGTCCCCGGTGCGGAACGTAACGTTCATGTCCGAGCGGGAGCCCGGCTGCGCGCAGGCATGAAAGAGCGCGCTGTTGTCGAGAAAATCATACACCTTCGCGGCGCGCGCATGCTTGAGCCGCTGCATACCTTCCACACCGCCCTGCTGCTCGAGCCATGCGAGCACAAGGCCGAGGATGTAGATGTTCCAGCACGGCGGCGTGTTGTACATCGAGTCCTTGTCGATCATGCGCTGATAGCTGTACATGACCGGCGTGACAGGCAGCTCATGTCCGGCAATGGCGCGGTCCACGATCGCGACCGTGAGCCCTGCGGGGGCCATGTTCTTCTGCGCACCGGCAAAGATCACGCCGTACTTCGACACGTCCACCGGGCGCGAGAGAATGTCGGACGACATATCGCACGCGAGCGGCACGCCGCCGGTCTCGGGCACATACTGCCATTCCGTACCGTAGATGGTGTTATTGGCGCAATAGTAAAAATACGAAGCACCGGCCGTGAGCTGCAGCTCACTCTGCTGTGGGATGCGGGTGTGGCCGCAGGTGGAGGTGTCCGCCGCGATGTGCACCGTGCCGTACTTCTCGGCTTCTTTTGCCGCGCTTCCGGAAAAGTGCCCGGTCACGGCGTAATCCGCCGTGCCGTGCGCCCCCATCAGGTTGAGCGGGATCATGGAAAACTGCGACGTTCCGCCGCCCTGCAAAAACAGGATCGCATGTGTGTCCGGGACGGACAATGCGCTGCGAAAGCGCGCCTGCACTTCCTGAAAGATATCGGAAAAGGCCTGACTTCGGTGACTCATCTCCATCACGGACATACCCGTCCCGTGATAATTGAGCAGTTCTGCCTGTGCCTGCTGAAGCACTTCCTCCGGCAGCACTGACGGTCCGGCGGAAAAATTGAATGTATCCTTTCGAGTCACAAAAATCGCCTCCTGCGCTGAAATCGCCCCATTGCAGAACATTCCGCATGGATTGAGAAAATTCTAACACCATCCGGATGACGCGTCAAACCAAATCCCCCACAAGCATTTGCCCGGAAATTGCAGAGATTTTGACATTTTTCACAACGCCGCGCAGATCGTCCCCTGCGACGCTGACCAGACAATAGTTATCCGAGTGCCCGACCCAGCGTCCGTCCTGCTCCGTCTCGAACAGGACCGGCAAAATCTGCCCGATCTGCTGCGCAAGATAGCGCTGCTTGCAATCATCGGCCACACGCTGCGCCGCGTGCGCGCGCGCGGATTTTACGGCGTGGCTGAGCTGCTTGGGCATGGCGTCCGCCTTCGTGCCGGGACGGCGGGAATACGGAAACACGTGCACCGCCGCAAAGCCGACCCGCTCCAGGAATGCCACGGCCTGTGCCTGATCGTCCTCCGTCTCGCCGGGGAAGCCCGTGATCATGTCCGCCGTGAGCGCACAGCCCGGGAAATACCGGCGCAGCCGCTCGACACAGGCGAGAAACTCCGCCGTCGTATACTTGCGGTTCATACGCGCGAGCGTTCGGTCACAGCCGCTTTGCAGCGACAGATGAAAATGGCGGCAGACCTGACCGGTCGCTGCGGCGCGGCGGCAAAAATCCTCCGTGATGACCGTCGGCTCGATCGAGCCGAGGCGCAGGCGCATCTGCGGCGCGGCGGCGGCCACTGTCTCAACGGCGTCGGCCAGCGTAAGCGCGCCCGGAAGATCCCGGCCGTAGGACGCGATCTCGATGCCGGTCAGCACAAGCTCACGGTAGCCCTCTTCGGCCAGATGCGCAGCCTGCCGCGCCATTTCATCCGGCGGAAGACTGCGGATGCGGCCGCGCGTATACGGGATGACACAGTAGGTGCAGAAGTTATTGCAGCCGTCCTGGATCTTGAGCATCGCGCGCGTGCGGCCATAGGCAGCGCCGGCAGGCAGCGGCTCAAAGTCAAAGCGCCGGAACGGGTTATCGACGCAGGTGACGGGTGTGTGCTCACGAAACGCGCGCAGAATATCATCCACAAACGCCTGCTTGCTGCCGCTGCCGTGCACGACATCGGCACCGATGGCGGCGGCGTCCTCGGGGCTGAGCTGCGACCAGCAGCCGCACACGGCGCAAAGTGCCTGCGGGTGCTCCTCGCGCAGCTTGCGGATCATCTGGCGCGACTTGCGCCCGCCTTCCGCCGTGACGGCGCAGGTATTGACGACGATCAGGTCGACCGGATCTCCCTCCCCTGCGGCCGTAAATCCATGCGGGTGCAGCAGCGTTTCGATCGCCTGCGCTTCATACTGGTTGACCTTGCAGCCGAGGGCGGTTATAATATAGTGCATAAAAACATCTCCAAATCGAGGTAAGTGATCATGGTTTATCTGGACAATGCCGCAACGACCCGTGTCTGCCCGGAGGCAGCGGAAGCGGCAGTACATATGATGACGGAATGCTTCGGAAATCCGAGCACGACCTACAAGCTCGGCCGCGAGGCCAAGGCCGCCGTGGACAAGGCGCGCGGTCAGATCGCCGGGGCGCTCGGCTGCCGGCCGGACGAGGTATACTTCACGTCCTGCGGCTCCGAGGGCGACAACTGGGCGCTCATCTCCGGCGCGCGGTCAATGCGCCGGCGCGGCAAGCACATCATCAGCTCCGCCGTGGAGCATGACGCGGTGCGCAAATCGCTCGACTTTCTGGAAAAAGAGGGCTACGAGATCACGCGCCTGCAGCCGGACGGCGCAGGAGCGATCCCGCTTGAGCGTGTGCGCGCGGCGCTGCGGCCGGACACGATCCTCGTCTCGCTCATGATGGTCAATAACGAGACCGGCGCGATCAACGACATTGCCGCCGTCGCCCGGATGCTGAAAGCAGAAAACAGCATTGCGCTGCTGCACACGGACGCGGTGCAGGGCTTTTTGAAGGTGCCGTTTTCGGCCAAAACGCTCGGCGCGGACCTCATCACCATCAGCGGTCACAAGATCCACGCGCCGAAGGGCATCGGCGCGCTCTACATCCGCAGCGGGCTGAAGCTGCCGCCCTACATCCACGGCGGCGGTCAGGAGCGCGGCATTCGCGCCGGCACGGAAGCCACGCCGCAGATCGCCGCCTTCGGCGTCGCGGCAGAGATCGGCAGTGCGAAAATGGCCGAGGCGATGAAAAACATGGCCGAGCTGCGCACGCACGCCATCGACCGGCTGACGGCCGAGGTGGAGGGTGTGACTGTCATCGGCGGCGGCGCGCCGCACATTCTCAGCATCTCCCTGCCCGGCTATCGGAGCGAGGTGCTGATGAACTTCCTTGAGGCGCGCGAGATTTACACATCAAAAAGCTCCGCCTGCAAAAAAGGCGGGCGGAGCCATGTTCTTGAGGCGATCGGGCTGCCGTCGAACGTGATCGACGGCGCGCTGCGCATCAGCTTTTCGCGCTACACCACGCGGGAAGATGTCGACGCGCTGTGCGATGCGCTGCGCGACGCCAAGCACTCCCTCTTCCCGTCACTTCACTGAATCATCCTTCGTTTCCTTGAGCGCTGCGTGCGGTGCCTCCGTCGGCAGACGCACCGGGCGCAGCGTGGCATCGTCGATATAATCCAGGTCCATGTATTCCGCGGTCTCTGTCTGGAGGCCGCGTTTTTTCAGCCCGTTATTGACCAGCTTCTCCAGGCCGGCATAGATCACGACGAACACCGGCACGCCCAGCAGCATGCCGATAAAGCCGAACAGACCGCCGCCGAGCAGGATGGCAAACATGATCCAGAAGCCGTTGATACCGGTGGAGCTGCCGAGGATCTTCGGTCCGATGATGTTGCCGTCGATCTGCTGCAGGACGAGGATAAAGATGACATAGATCAGGCACTTCATCGGTGAATCAAGCAGAATGATGAGTGCAGTCGGCACGGCGCCGATGAACGGGCCGAAAACCGGGATGATGTTCGTCACGCCGACGACCACGCTCACGAGCACGACATACGGCATGCGCATGATCGTACAGCAGATATAGCAGATGACACCGATGATGGCAGAGTCAATGACCTTGCCGCTGATAAAGCTCATGAACGCCGTGTCCGTAAAACGGATGGCCTTGAGGATGCGCTTGGAGGAGCGGAGAGGGAAAATGCTGTAGAGCACCATCTTGGCTTTTGCCAGAAACAGCTCCATATTCGACAGCACATAGCAGGCAACAACGAAGCCGATGAGCACGTCAAGGATGCCGCGCAAAACGGCATAGATGCCGGTCGTCAGGCTCGTGACAATCTTGCCCATAGACGGCAGCAGCGCCGTCTTTGCCCAGTCAAGCAGGCTGTCGGAAGCTTTACCGGTCGCCGAGAGGAGCGCCTCCTCCACCTCGGGGTTGTTTTCAAAGAAGCGATTGATCCAGCCGGTGATCGTGTCGTAATACTGCTGGGAGTTGAGCACGATGCTCTCAATACTCGTATAGAGCTGCGGGATGATGAGCCAGACGAGCGCGGCAATCAAAACCAGCGCGACCAGGATCGCCAGAACAACGGACAAGCCGCGCGCAAGCGACTTGCTCACAGGCTTTTTGGGCCGGATCTTCTGAAGCAGCGGCTCAAAGAGCTTGCGCTGGAACATTTTCACCAGCGGCCAGAGCAGGTACGTGATGACCATGCCCCAGATGATCGGACTGAGGATGCCGAGGAGCGTATCGATCGCGCCGCGGATCGATTTTCCGTGCTGCAGGAGCATGAAAAACAGGATCGAACACGCAATCACGCCGAACGCCGTGAGGCCCCAGCCGAAATATTTGTTTTTCGGATCAAAACGCTTCATAAATCGTTCTCCCATCGCGCCTACCGGCGCCTGTCGGTGCTGTCAGTAACGCTCTATATTTTACTATCATGCACTCGAAGCGTCAAGCGGGTAATGCTGAGCTTTTCGCACATTTGCGACAGGAAGCGGCGCATCTTGACACGCTCTGAACACCGCAATGTGCAAAAGGCTGTGCAAATTGTGGGGACACGGACTGCTTTTCCGCCGCGGTGCGGCATAGGCTGGTATGGAAAAGCAACGAAAGGGGCGGATAACATGAAGCAATGGATCTCCCTGCTGCTGACGGCGCTGCTGCTGTGCACGTCTGCGGCGGCGCTCGCACAGCCATCAGAGGAGGAGCTGAGCATCGGCGCGCCGTCGGCGATCCTGATCGAGCGCGAGACCGGTACGGTGCTCTATGAGAAGAACGCCGACGAGCGCCTCTCCCCCGCGAGCGTGACGAAGATCATGACGCTGCTGCTCATCTTCGAGCAGCTCGACAGCGGCCGGCTCTCCACGGATACCGTGGTCACCGCCAGCGCCAACGCGTGCGCCATGGGCGGCAGCCAGATCTGGCTCAGGGAGGGAGAACAGATGACCGTCGACGAGATGATCAAATGCATCGCCGTGAGCTCCGCCAACGACTGCGCCGTCGCCATGGCCGAGCATATCTGCGGCTCGGAGTCGGCCTTTACCAAGCGTATGAACGAGCGCGCGCAGGCACTCGGCATGGAAAATACACACTTTCTCAATTCCACCGGGCTGACCGACGACCCCGCGCACTATACGACCGCGCGGGACATTGCCGTCATGTCGCGCGCGCTGCTGGCTTATCCGCACATCCGCGACTACTCGACCATCTGGATGGACACCGTGCGCGACGGGCGCTTTGAGCTCTCCAACACAAACAAGCTCATTCACGGCTACCCCGGCGCGACCGGGCTGAAAACCGGCTACACAAAGCAGGCCATGCACTGCGTATCCGCCAGCGCCGAGCGCGACGGCGTGGAGTACATCGCCGTCGTGCTGCACGCCGAGAGCTCAGCCGCGCGCTTTCAGGACGCGCGGACGCTGCTCGACTATGCCTTTGCCAACTATGCACACTGCCCCATCGCAGCCGGCATCGTCATTCCGCCCGTGCGCGTGCGCTTCGCCGAGACTGACAGCGTGCAGCCGGTGCTCTCCGGCGCAGACACCATCCTCGTGCGCAAGGACGCGGCAGCGCCGCAGTTTGACATTGCACTCGATGAAGACCTGTGCGCACCGCTGCCGCCGGGTGCACAAGTCGGCACCGTGACCGTGACCGACAGCGACGGGGACACGACCATTGTCCCGCTCATCGTTCCCGACGGCGCTGCGCGCATCACGACGGCACATCTCTGGCTGCAGGTGCTGCGCGCGTTGTGAGCGACAGATAACGGTTGCGAAATCCGGATTATCGTGTATACTGGTGATATCCTTTATGAGAGAAGGGATCGCTATGATCAAAGTAGACCTTTCCGGCGCTGCCGGATTTTTTGACCCCGCGGGGCCGGATTATGCGGCCGCTGCACGGGCGCACCGCGCCCTGCTCGAGCACTCGGGCGCCGGCGCGGAATTCACCGGCTGGCTCGACCTGCCGGGACGCATCCAGAACGGTGAGCTCAAGCAGATCCTCACCGCCGCCTCGCGCATCCGGGGCCGTGCGCAGGCGCTGGTCGTCGTGGGCATCGGCGGGTCGTATCTCGGCGCAAAGGGCGCTGTGGAGCTGCTGCGGCCGCACCCACAGGCCGGCGACCCGAAGATCCTCTTCGCCGGAAACTCCCTGTCGCCGGACGCGCTGATGCACCTGCTCGAGGAGCTGGGCGATCTGGATTTTGACATCAACGTCGTGTCCAAGTCCGGCACGACACTTGAGCCCGCGCTCGCATTCCGGATGTTCCGCGGTCTGCTGGAGGCAAAGTACGGCACGGAGAAGGCCAAAAAGCACATCTTCGCCACGACGGACGCCCACCGCGGCGTGCTCAAGCAGATGGCCGATGAAGAGGGCTGGGAGACGTTCGTCGTGCCCGATGACGTCGGCGGGCGCTACAGTGTGCTGTCCGCTGTCGGCCTGCTGCCGATGGCCGCCGCCGGCATCGACGTGCAGACCGTGATCGGCGAGGCGATCGAGGCCTTCACCGCCATGAGCGCGCAGTCGCCCGAAAACCCCGCGTGGCAGTATGCCGCCGCGCGCCAGCACCTGTATCGGCTCGGCAAGACGACCGAGATCCTCGCCTGCTACGAACCGTCGTTCCGGTTTATGGCCGAGTGGTGGAAGCAGCTCTACGGTGAGAGCGAGGGTAAAAACGGCATCGGCATCTTCCCCGCCTCCGTCGAATACAACGCAGACCTGCACTCCATGGGTCAGTATATTCAGGACGGACCGCGCACGCTTATGGAGACCGTCATCTCATTCGAGCAGCCGCTCAATGAATTCAGCGTTCCTTTTGCCATGGGCGATCCCGACCGGCTCAACTACCTCGCCGGACGCAAACTCAGCGACATCAGCCGCATGGCACAGGAGGCCGTGAAGGCCGCACACATCACCGGCGGCGTTCCGAACCTTGAGGTGCGCGTGCCGAAGCGCGACGAGGCAGGCTTTGCATGGCTCGTGTGCTTCTTCGAGCTCGCTTGTGCCATTTCAGGCTATATGTCCGGCGTCAACCCGTTCGACCAGCCCGGCGTGGAGGCGTACAAGAAGAATATGTTCTCCCTACTCGGCAAACCGGAGGCAAACTGAAAAGTTATCGTTGCAGTCAGCGCGAAAACGTGATAATCTAGACACAGGGCACCGCCCTGACTTTCAAAAGGAGTGTGATTGACATATGGTCCAGCTGATCATGGGTCTCAAAGGTTCCGGCAAAACAAAACGTCTGGTGGAAATGGTCGCCACGGCCGTCCGTGAGGAAACCGGTTCTGTCGTGTGCATTGAAAAGGATAAAAAACTCACCTACGATATTCCGTATCAGGCGCGCCTGATCTACGCCTGCGACTATGCATACGCGATGGGCTCTTACGATTTCTTCAAGGGCTTCCTCAGCGGCCTGCATGCCGGCAACTACGACATCACCCATGTGTTTATCGACAATTTCACGAAGATGCTCTCTGAGGTTTCCGAGCAGCAGATCGCAGAGTTCCTGGCATGGCTGAATGATTTCTCCGAGCGCGAGCACATTCAGTTCACCCTGTCTCTGAGCATGGATCCTGCAGCGACCGGCAGCGAGATTACCAAATACATGATTTGACATACAGCAAAACCGCCGTTCCGTTCGGGAGCGGCGGTTTTTTGCACGCATTATTCGGCGAGCTCGCGGTACATGGCCGCAGCATCGTCTTTTTTTGCGTTCTCCGTGACGGCAAGCACCTCCACCTTCACGGTGCGCTGTCCGAGGGCGATCTCAATCACGTCGCCGATCTTGACGTCATACGATGCCTTCGCCGTGCGGCCGTTGACCGTGATACGCTGGCCGTCGCAGGCGTCGTTTGCCACCGTGCGGCGCTTGATGAGGCGCGAAACTTTCAGATATTTATCCAGACGCATAGAGCTCCTCCTGACAAAAACGCTCCGGTCATCCCGGAGCGTTTCACATCGTTCTTATTTGGAAACCGCGTCCTTGAGCACCTTGCCCGCCTTGAAAACAGGCACGCGTGTTGCCGGGATCTCGATCTCTTCCTTGGTCTTGGGGTTGCGGCCGATACGGGCGCCGCGCTCCTTGATGTCAAACACGCCGAAGCCGACGAGCTGCACCTTTTCGCCGACCTCGAGGTTCGCGGCGATGGTGTCGAACGCCGCGTTGACGGCCTTCTCGCTGTCCTTCTTGGACAGACCGGTCTTTTCAGCAACTGCAGCAATCAGTTCTGCCTTATTCATGATGGTAATCCTCCTACTTCATGTTTGTGTTGGCATATGCCATTTTATAGAATCCCGCACGGGTCTCTCACTGCCGTGCAGATTTCCTGCTTTCCTGTTCCGCACTGACGGTCTGCTTTGCCTGCTGCCAGAGCGTGAGCATCTGCTCAAGCGTGCACTGTTCAAGCGCCGTACCGTCGTTTGCGGCCGCGGTCTCCATGGCGGAAAACCTGCGGATAAATTTTTCGCACGCGGCGTGTGCCGCCTGCTCGGGATCGATGCCCGCAAAACGTGCAACCTTCACGGCGGCGAAGAGCAGGTCGCCCAGTTCGTCACCGATCGCCTCCGTATCGCCGGAGGCCACGGCTGCGCGCAGCTCGCGCGTCTCCTCATCGACCTTATCAAGCGCCGCATGTACATCCGGCCATTCAAAGCCGGTCTTGGCGGCCTTGGCCTGGATCTTATCGCAGCGCCAAAGCGCCGGCAGGCTGCGCGCCACGCTGTCCATCGCCTCGGCGGTGGTCGTCTGCGCGCGCTCGCGCTGCTTCATCGTGTCCCAGTCCGGCGCATCCGGCTCGTCGCGCCGGAACACATGCGGATGCCGGTAGACGAGCTTTTTGCAGGCGGCGTCCGCCACATCGTCAATATCAAAATGCCCGGCCTCGCGCTCGATATCCGTGTGAAACAGCACCTGCATGAGCACGTCGCCCAGCTCCTCGCGCATGTGCACAAGGTCTCCGGCGTCGATCGCCTCACAGGCCTCATACGTCTCCTCAAGGAAGTTGCGGCGGATGCTCTCGTGCGTCTGCGCCTGATCCCAGGAGCAGCCGTTCGGCGAGCGCAGGTACGAGACGAGCGCAACGAAGTCGCGCAGGTCATAGCTTTCTTTGCAGAGAAAATCTAACACAATTTTGCTCCTTCTGCAACCCTTTTTTGAAAAAACCATTGAAAATTCAGGGTTTTCGGTGTTATGTCATCTGATATGCAGGACTTTGGCGAGCTTTTCACCGCGCGGGATCAGCTGCATATCCGCAAGCGTGATGGCGCGCGTTTTGACCACTGCGACAAGATACGTCACGACCGCGCAGGCCATCGCCGCGAGCATAGCCAGCGCCACGCGCTTCCAGCTCAAGTCGCCGCCCATGACAGCGCTGAGCCCGGCATACACGCCTCCGGCGACGACCGCCATGAGCAACGTGCTCAGCAGCGGACGTGCAAGGCAGCGGCCGATGCGCAGCCGCTCATGCAGCGTGCGGCACAGGAAGATGTAGTTCACGATGCAGATGACCACATAGCACGCGAGCGTACCGATCGGCGCGCCGACGATGTTGAGCTCCGGCACTGCGATCAAAAACCAGTTGACCGCGACCTTGGCCGCGCCGCCTGCCAGCATCGACCACACGGGGCACAGTTCATGCCCGGTCGCCTGCAGGACGGCCGTTGTGATCAGCGAGATGCACACGAACACAGACGCGAGCCCGAGCAGCAGCAGCAAGGTCGAACCGGCTGCGTTGCTGCGCGGATAGAGCACGTTCACGATCGGCTCTGACAGCACCGCAAGACCGATGCCCATCGGCATGGCGACCGACGCCGAGATACGCAGCGCGGACTCCGCGACGGCGTGCCCCTGATCGAATTTTTTCTGCACGACCATGGACGCGATGGCCGGGACGATGCTGATCGTCATCGGCGTCACGAACGCCGCCGGCAGATTGTAGAGCGTCTGCACCTTGCCGTAGACGCCGTAGAGCACGTTGGCATAGGTCTCGGAATAGCCGAGTGCCGTCTGCAGGCGGTACATGATGAGCTTGGTATCGATGAGGTTGATGATGCTCAAAACGCTCGAGCCGAGCGCGATCGGGATGCTGATACGCAGCAGTGTGCCGAGAATGCGGCCGGCAGACTCCGGCACATCCGGGTCAGCGACCGGTTTGTCCGGGTAATGCCGGTGCTTATAGATCGCGATATAGATGAGCGCGAACGCGCCGCCCGCCGTGACGCCGAAGATCGCGCCCGCCGAAGCGACCGGCAGCCCCTTGCCCGCGCGCGTAAAGCTCCACGCGAGCACCAGACCGACGCTGACCTTTCCCACGACCTCAAGGATCTGTGAGACGGTGGTCGGCTTCATGTTGCTCATGCCCTGTGCATAACCGCGGTACGTGCTCGTCAGGTACACGAGCACAAGTGCCGGAGACAGCGCCCAGATGCTCTGCGCCGCGCGGACGTTGTTGAGCATCCCGGCCAGCTCCGTCGGAAACAGGAACATGACCAGCCCGAGCAGCAGGCCAAAGACCGCAAACGTCAGCCATGCGACACGGAAGATCTTGCGCACCTGCATGGGACGGCCGAGCGTGTCCGCCTCGCTGATCATGCGCGAGAGCGCGACCGGCATGCCCGCCGTGGCCATGGTGAGAAATACGTTATAGATATTGTAAGCGACGGAAAAGTATCCGTACCCCTCGTCGCCGAGGATGTTACCGAGCGGGATCTTATAGATCGCACCGAGGATCTTGATGACCACCACGCCGGCCGCCATAATGGCCGCGCCGTGGAGATAGTTCTGCTTGCTGTTTTCCTGCAAAACGCGCTCCCTCCCCGCTGAAATTTCATGTGCCGCTATACTTTACACGAACACGCAGAAAAAATCAAGGGAACGCGATGCATTCCCTTGATTTGCAGTTGGATTTTTTCGATCAGGCCTTGCGGACGCTGTCGATGTGGCGCGTCAGGTCGAGCATCTTGTTGGAGAAGCCCCACTCGTTGTCGTACCAAGCCATGAGCTTGACGAAGTGATCGTTGAGCGCCAGACCCGCTCTGGCATCGAAGATGCTGGTGTGCGGATCGGTGATGAAATCGGAGGAAACGACCTCGTCGTCAACATACTCGACGACACCGGCCATCGGGCCTTCCGCGGCAGCCTTGACGGCGGCGCAGATCTCTTCATAGGTCGCAGCCTTCTCCAGACGGCAGGTCAGGTCGACGATGGACACGTCCGCGCTCGGGATACGCATGGAGGTGCCGGTCAGCTTGCCCTGCAGAGCCGGGATGACCTTGCCGACAGCCTTGGCAGCGCCGGTGCTGGTCGGGATGATGTTGCCGTGCACGCCGCGGGACAGACGCCAGTTCTTCTTGGAAAAGCCGTCAACGACCTGCTGGGTGGCAGTATCGGCGTGGACGGTGGTCATGAGGCCCTCGACGATGCCGAAGTTGTCATTGATGATCTTGGCCAGCGGCGCAAGGCAGTTGGTGGTGCAGGAAGCGTTGGACACGATCTTGATGTCGGGGGTGTAAGCATCGAGGTTGACGCCGCAGACGAACATCGGCGTGTCGTCCTTGGACGGGCCGGAGAGCACGACGACCTGCGCGCCGGCATCCAGATGATCCTGCGCCTTTTCCTTGGTCAGGAACGCGCCGGTGCACTCGAGCACATACTCAACGCCCAGCTCACCCCAGGGCAGGAGCTTCGCGTCACGGTTGTTGAGCAGCGCAACACGCTTGCCGTTGACGATCAGGGCCGGGTTTTCGCCCTCTTCAAAATCAACGGTGCCGTTGAAACGGCCATGCACGGAGTCATACTTCACGGTATATGCCAGCTGCTCAGGCGTTTTGTCCGGAGCATTGACGGCGACGACCTCAATATCGTCAGCGCAGATCGCGGCGCGGAATACCAAACGGCCGATACGGCCGAAGCCATTGATGCCAATTTTAATCATACTCGTTTCCTCCTGTTAGATCTGCTGCGCACAGCACGCAGCGCATTTCATACGGCTCTATTTTATATCAAATCCGAAAAAAGCGCAACCACATTCTTTCCAATTCACGATGCGCAGTCGATCATAAGCGACAATTTTTCGCTCAGATTTTCGTAAAAACTTGTATCTATTGACGAGCTCTGCTATACTGATTTTTAATACATCTCAGGGGGGATCGGAAAATGAGCAATACGCACATCATCGACTCGCTCAGCACACTGTTTTCCATGAGCACGACAGCCGTGCTCGGTGCGCAGGAGCAGTTCATCGCATTTATGAATCCGGCGGCACAGGAGCTCTTTCGCGGAGACCGCACAAACCACAAGCTCTCCGAGCTGCTGCCGGACCACATTACCGAGGCCACGGCGACGGAATTTGTGACCTCCGCCATGGTCGGCAAGCGCCATGTCATCGTATCCGTGACATCATTCGGCGCATTCCGGCTCTTCTCGCTTGAGCCGCAGGACGAAAACACGCTGCGCGCAGGCGCACAGTTTGCACCGTTTCTGACGTCGCTGTCGGGCTTGCACACGCTCACGACGTACTTCCATGATTACGGCATGCAACTGAGTGATGTGCACTTTCGCCACAACGCCGCCGAGCTCAAGCGGTTTTATTACCGGCTGCTGCGCTTTGCGCTCAACGCCTCCACCGCCGCCGGGCTGAGCGACGGGTCGCTCGCATTCGCACCGCAGCTATGCGATCTCGGCGCGGAATGCCGGATGCTGCTGGAAAACATACAGTCGATCGCCGACGACAACGGCATTGTGCTCGACGTGCACATTCCGGAAGCGCCGATCGAGTGCGCGCTCGACACGGCGCTCATCCAGCGGATGCTGCTCAACATCATCGCAAACTGCATGGAGCGCTGCTCGCGCGGCGACCGCATCCACATTACCGTCACACAGGAAGGTGACCGCGCAGACATCATCATCTGTGACGACGGCACGCGCATCGCTCCGGCGAAGCTCGGGACGATCTTTATCCCGCTGCGCGTGACGGGCGTGGACTTTTCCGACCTGAGCAGCAATGGTTTCGGCCTCACCGTCGCGCTCGGTGTCGCAGAAAAGCACAACGGTACGATCCTGCTCGAGAGCAACGCCTGGAACGGCACGACCTTCCACGTCGTGCTCAGTACGGTGCTGCCGGAGTCGACGCTGTTTCGCGCACCGAGAGCGCCCTATGTCCGCGCGGAGGAGGATCCCGTCCTTGTCTTTCTGGCGGATCAATTGCCGAAGATTTGAAACTGTGAGCCTTTTGCCGGAAAATCGCTTCGGTTTTCCGGCAGGCCAAAGCGGCGTGCCGCCCGATGTGGGCGGCACGCCGC
>ERZ773277.653-NODE-653-length-36611-cov-21.782525_pt1 | contig 36611 bp, 33 predicted proteins | sample MGYA00511957_ERZ773277 | MGnify/ENA primary metagenome ERZ773277 (study PRJEB29015, sample SAMEA2737800) | human gut metagenome | biome: human gut; feature: human-associated habitat; material: faeces | place: China | collected 2012 ... | reverse complement strand
CGGCTGCGCTACATACTGTTCGCCATCGTCTTTTTTATGCTCTTTGCCGCGATCGGCAATTATGAAGCCTTCCTGCAGCAAATAGCACAGGGACAATAACCAAAAGGTTATTGTCCCTGTTTTTCATCTGCATTTGCAATTAATTACTTCGCTGTCAGGCCGCCGTCCACGGGAATGATACTGCCCGTCATAAAACTGTTGAACGGCGACAGCACCGAGCAGATCACATGCGCGATCTCCAGCGGCTCCCCGACCCGTTCCAGCGGATAGGCCTGCTCCACATCCTCCAGCGTATAACTGCCGTCCGCCTGCTGCAGCTGTTTACCCAGCATCGGCGTCGCCACATCGCCCGGGCAGATACAGTTGACCCGTACCCGCGGCGCCAGATCCAAGGCCAGCGCTTTCGTAAACGCTACGACAGCGCCCTTGGACGCGCAGTACAGCGGACAGCCATAATTGCCATTGATCCCCGCGTCGGAAGCAATGTTCACGATGCTCGCCCCCTCTGACGCCAGCAGAGGCAGCAAGGTCTGCGTCAAAAAAATCGTTCCTTTGACATTAGTGTCCATGATCGAAAAAAAATCATATTCGGTCACCTTCTCCAAACGGCGTTCCTGATAGATCCCCGCCGCATTGACGATCAGATCAATATTTTCACGCTGCTCGCGCACGTTCTGCGCCGCACTGCGGCAGGCTTCCAGATCTTTAACATCGCCCTGCACATAATGCACTTTGCCATAAGCGCTCAGTGTGACCGCCGCTTCCGTACCCTTTTCGGCATCACGTCCCAGCAGCCACACCTCGGCGCCGTCTTTCAGCAGCAGCTCGGCCACAGCCTTGCCGATGCCCGACGTACCGCCGCTGATAAAGGCGACCTTGCCTTCACAACCATAGTTCATTAATCTGTACTTCCTTTCTTCAGAGCCGGCGGCAGCTGCAGCACTACGCTGGTCGCCTCGCCGGGTATACTTGTCATTGTCAGTCCGATACCGTGACGTTCGCTGATCTGCTTCGAGATCGCCAGCCCCAGACCGCTGCCGCTCTTATTCGTTTCACCCCGCGTTTTATAAAAACGGTCGAACACATGGGACAGCTCTTCCTGCTTCACGCCGCAGCCGTGGTCAGTTACCGTCAGCCTGCTGCCGAGCAGAGTAACTTCGATTTTACTCTGTTCCGGTGAAAATTTGATGCTGTTGTCCAAAAAGATCAGCAGCATCTGCCGCAGCCGTCCATAATCGCCTTCAATGATATATACAGGCGTGTCCAAGGACAGTTGGATAGTAATATTTTTCTGCTGTCCCAGCCGCTGACTGCTGCGCACTACGTCCTGCACCACATCGCATAAATTCACAGGTTCTTTTTCGATCGGAAAATCCGTATTCTGCAGCCGTGACAGATCCAGCAGATCGTTGATCAGCCGCTGCAGGAACAAAGTTTCCGCCAGCATCTGCCGGTGGTAATCCTCGACCTCCTGCGGCTCGGTGACTATCCTGTCACACAGCGCTTCCAGCGAACCGCGGATGACCGTCACCGGCGTCCGCAGTTCATGGGAAATATTCGCGATAAAATCACGGCGCAGCTGCTCCAGCTTTTTACTGGCCTGATCTGCTTCCAGCAGTCTTTCGCCCAGTCCGTCCAGCGTTTGGGCCAGCTGCCCGATCTCATCCTTCTGGTCGATATTGCAGCGCTCCGTATAATCATGCTCCGACATCTTTTCAGCGACCAGCCGCATCTTATTGAGCGGTTTGGTAAACTTCCACGAAAAAAGCATACTCAGGACAAACACCAGGACCATCGCCACGACGCACGATAAAATCAGGATCCTGATCCCCTCCCAGGCAGCTTCGCGCATGCCCTGTACCGGCGAATGCAGCAGCACCACAGCTCTGACTTTGCCGCCGGCATCGCTGACAGGCACGCCTACCGTGACCACCAGCTCGCCCAGTACGGGATTGATCTCCTCCATGACAAAGTTCTGTCCGGTAAAGCCCTGTTCCACCGCTCTTTTGATTTCCGGCGACAGAGCGTTATAGTCAAAATCACTGGCAGGTTCGGCTATATCCTCCTGCTGACGCATCAGCATCCGCTTATGTCCGTGCATCATACCGTGCTGTTCGGGCAGCGCGCCGACGTCCTCACGGTGCATTTTGACATTTTTATTCTCATCGACTACCCACACGTTTTCCATCGTGATATTGTCGATATAACGGATGAAACGGCTGCTGCCGATGCCGCCGTAACGGTTCTGCAGCCGCGACATATTATCCTGCAGTACCTCGGCGATCTTCGTTGCCCGCACCTGCATCTCTTTCTTTTTCAGATCCAGCGTATGCTTGCCGAAAAAATGCATAAAGGTGCCGCCCACGACCAAAGCAAAAATCAGCAGTACCGCTGCAAAATACAGCGTCAGCTTCCAGGCGATTTTATTGCGCATGCTCTTTCTCCTCGAAACGGTAGCCTACGCCCCAAATGGTCTTGATCTCCCACTCCTCGTGTTCAAACTTATCCACTTTGGCCCGCAGGCGCTTGATATGTGAATCCACAGTCCGGCTGTCGCCGAAATAATCGTAACCCCAGATACTGTCCAGCAGGTTCTCACGCGAAAACACCTTACTGCTGTTTTTAGCCAAAGTCCACAGCAGCTCTACTTCCTTTTTCGTCAGCGTCACGTCCGCGCCGCCGATCGTGACCAGATATTTGTCCAGATCGATCACAAGATTGCCGACGCTGTACAGATTCTGCTGCTCGGCTTCGCGCGGCTGGACCCGGCGCAGGATAGCGCGGACACGCGCCATGACCTCGCCTGCTGAAAAAGGTTTCAGGATATAATCATCAGCGCCGATATCCAGCCCCATAATCCGTTCAAAATCTTCACCGCGGGCCGTGACCATAATGATCGGCACCATCGACCGGCGGCGCAGCTCACGGCAGACTTCGAAACCGTCCAGCTTCGGCATCATCACGTCCAGCAGTACCACGTCGATATTTTTTTCATGCTGCTCAAACAGCTCCAGCGCCTGCTGTCCATCCAGAGCCACCAACGGCTCGAAACCCTCTTTGCGGGCATAATTTGCTAAAATAGAAGTTATCTGCTGATTATCGTCAGCAATCAAAATTTTATTCATCGCTGCACCTCGTAAATGTATTATTACCATTATATACTTATTTTGGCGTACGGGGATAAATTATTCTCCGCACAGCTCAGCTCCCTGTAAGTATATTATAAGGTCCGCACTTGTCTGCAATCAATATAACACAAAGATGTGTCAAAAAAATGTTTATCCGCAAAATTTATCTGCGGGCATAGAAAAACCCTCGCCGCCTTATGGCAGCGAGGGTTACAGTTTATCCGTTCAGTTTCAGACAATGTAGGATTTGAGCATCCACAGCAGTTTTTGATATTCCCCTAAATAATCATTGAACTGGTCCGCAGTCACACCATCGCCGGCAGCATCTGCCAGCTCCACGATCTCTTTGGTATCCCTGATCCAGTATTCCACATCGGCGATCAGCCCCTGCACAGTTTCTTCCGAAGAAATCGGCTTATCAGCCAGTTCCTTGATCGTCGCCAGCGCCAAAGCCTCTTTCATATTGGCGACCGGCGCCTGACCAACTGCCAGCAGCCGTTCAGCTACCGCGTCGATGATCTCGGCAGTCCGGTCATACAGCTCCTCCAGCTTTGCATGCAGAGTGAAGAAGCTGCGCCCCTTCACATACCAGTGCAGATTATGGAGCTTGATATAAGCGACTTCCTGATTGGCAAGATAAAGATTCATTTTTTCATATAATTTTTTAGACATGATAGATTCCTCCTCAAGATTTATAAATTCTGTTATTTTCAGTATCGGCCGGATAATCAGCCGTTTTGGACCTGCTCGTAATTAGCCGCTACCGCTTTCCAGTCGATAACTTTGTAGAAAGCCTGCACATAATCGGCGCGCAGATTTTTATATTTCAGGTAGTAAGCGTGTTCCCAGACATCGATGCCCAGGATCGGCACGAAACTGCTACCTTCGATGATCGGGTTGTCCTGGTTCGGGCTGGCAGACAGCAGCAGTTTGCCGCCGGCAGCCGCAGACAGCCAGGCCCAGCCTGAACCGAACTGCCCTAACGCCAGCGCGCTGAGCTGTTCCTTAAAAGCGGCAAAGCCGCCGAATTCTCTGGTCAGTGCCTGCGCCAGCGCGCCTTCCGGTTCACCGCCGCCGTCAGGACTGATAGTCGAAAAATACAGGTTGTGGTTATAATAACCGCCGCCGTTGTTTCTGATAGCTTTACGCAGACCGCTGTCAGCGATACTGTCCAGGTTTGCCAGCAGCTCGGTGATTTCCCGTCCTGCCACGCCGGCTTTTTCGGCTGCGTCATTCAGGTTTTTAGTATACGCCGCATGATGCTTGGAATAATGTGTTTCCATCGTCAATGCGTCGATATGCGGTTCTAATGCCTCATAAGCATAAGGCAGCTGATATTGTTTATACATATAGATCCTCCTTTGGCCAAAAGCTTTGGCTCATCGCAGTTTATTTTCGTTTTGGTTAGCTCTGGCTAACCTTTGATTTGATTATACACTACTCTCTTTATAAAAACAAGTCTAAATTGATTTTAATTATCAATTACTTTATTTACATAATTCAAAAATATTTTCCATTGACCCGTAAATCCTGCTGCCAGGCACAGCTGCTTCTGGAAAAATGCATGGAAAAATCTTTAAGCATTCCTTGAAAAGAGCTAAATTGCTTTCTTCCTGCCAAACATGCTAAAATAAAAATGTCAGAAAAAAGTCTGTAAATCGTCATAATTTTGACATAAGTTTACTCTACAATAAGCATACAAGGTCAAACGAACCTCAAATCACAATCTTAAAGGAGATGTTGTTATGATAAAAACTTCCTGGAAAAAATCCCTTGTTATCGCCGGTGTCCTCACCGCCCTGTGTGCTTCCGCTGCTTTTGCGGCCGAGCAGGCCGATACCAAACCCAGCATGCGCGAGCGTGTCGGCACGATCCTGCACCACAACGAAGGCGACAATTATCCCGACCGTCCCTACCATATGGAACGCGGCCGTCACTGGGGCGGCCCCATGCACCCCGGTCCGCAGCTGACTGACGAGCAGGTCAAGGAACGTGAAGCCAGACGCGCCGAATGGGAAAAAATGACCCCGGAAGAACGTCAGAAGGCACACGAAGAAAAATATTCAAAATGGCGTGAAGAACGCATGAAAAATATGACGCCCGAGGAAAAAGAACGCTTTGAACAACGTGAAAAACAGCGTGAAGAATGGCGTAAAATGACTCCTGAAGAACGCCAGAAAGCCCGTGAAGAAGCACGCGCCAAATGGGACAGCATGAGTGATGCCGAAAAAGACGCTGCCCGCGAGCATTTCCGCAGCTATTACCATGCAGGCGGCGGCCATTACTATGAAGGCCACCGCAAATACCGCCACCATAAAGGTGAATACCGCGGCGAGCACAGAGGCGGCTATTATGGCGACGGCCGCACCGAATGCCCTAATTCCAACTGCCCCTGGTAAATATCAAAAACTTACGTAAAAAATCCTTTCCTCACATCCAAAAAGCCTGCGTTTCTAATGAAACGCAGGCTTTTTATCTATATTCCGCTTTATTCCTTTTCCTCATAGACCGTATAACCGTTCTTGCCTTTGTCCTTTGTCTGATACAAAGCCTTATCTGCTTTTTCATACAGCTTGGCAAAGCTTCTGCCATGCTGCGGCGCTAAAGCTATCCCTACGCTGACAGACATTTTCCAGCAACTGCCGCTGTCCTCACAGATAGTATCAAGCTTCTGGCACAGGCGGGCCGCTTTGCGGCGGGCGCCTTCCTCATCCGATATCGTCCCGAAAACCACGAACTCGTCACCGCCGATACGGCCGATGATATCGTCCTCACGGCAGAATTTTTTCAGCCGTTCCACGAACTCCCGGATACAATAATCGCCGAAAATATGGCCGTGCAGATCATTGGCCTGCTTAAAATTATCAATATCGATGATAAAAAAGCTGTAGCTGCCCTGCAGCTTGCCGCACAAAACCCCGTCGATGATCCTTTCCGTCGCCTTTTTCGTATAAACGCCGGTCATCTCATCTGTGGAAGCCTTTCTTTGTGTTTCCAGCTCCTTGCGTTTCTCCTCGTCGATATTTTTACGATAAGTAAACATATGCACTGACTTATCAGCTTCCGAATAAAAAATATAAGCGTCGATCCGCATCCAGAAATAATCACTGCCGTTTTCTGTGATCATAAATTCATACTGCAGATAATTATTGCCGGCCTTAAAGTGCCGCATCACATTTTCAATACTGAACGTCGCCACATAGCCGGCCCGGTATTCTTCCAGCAGCTGCCTGTCGGCCACAGCCTGCAGAAATTCCTCATAGGGCAGGTCTTTAGCTCCCATCGCCTCAAAATACAGCTCGGTCTTTTTGCTGGCTGCCCTGTTTTTAGTGATGTTCAATTCATAAATATTATCGTAGATCTGCTCGGTCGCTTCCTTGAACAGCTCCTGCCGTTCTTCCAGCAGCTTCGTCATCCGCACGTTGAACTTTCTGATCACCGAAGTGATAGTCAGAATAATCAGCAGGATCACCACCGAAATCAAAACTACCGTTTCCAGCATCTTTTCATTCAGCTCGGCCAGTAAGGCGCCGGTATCCTGCTTTACCAGCAGATACCACGACAGATCGGGGATATAGCGGACGACCAGATAGCTTTTTTCGTTATTCTGCACATCGCCCGGCATCCAGATATCCCAGTTGGTCCTGCCGTTTTTCCATTCCAGGATCTCGCTGCGGATAGCTTCGCTGTCATTGACCTTGAACCAGTCCGCCGTCTGATGACCGTTATAAAGACTGGAAACTTCGATCTCGCCTTTTTCATTGATCAGATATGTCGCAACGTCGTATTCCTTTTCATATTCCTGCAGCAGGCCTTTGATATAATCGACATTCACGCCGACGCCCACTACACCGATCACCCGGCCGGACGCATCCCTGATCCTGCAGTTTACAAACAGAGTGATCTTATCGGCCGCACCAGCAACTTCATCATTATCGATATTAAGGCTGTATTCTTCGCCGCTTTGCAGAAAATTATAATACCAGACGTTTTCATCCTCGCCCCGGACAAGATTGCGGTCCAGACCGTTGAAATTATAATAATTATTGGTGGACGCCGAAACCAGGAACACCGAATCATAGGCATATTTATTTTTATAGGTATCCAGATACTTCCTGATCGTTTCCTGGTAACCGGCCTCCTGATAACGGCTGCCCTCTTCCTCCAGCAGCTTGATCAGCAGGCTGTCATGCGCCATCGTCTGCGAGATATTCACCGGCTTGGTCAGCATCGTCGACAAACGGTAATAAATACCTTCCGAGGCCAGCGAGGAGACCTGTTTGATCTTCACCAGTGAAGCATTATAATTAGCGCGGTAGCTCAAAGTCGCGATCAGGGCGAAACCAACCAGCAAAATCACACTGACGAGTAAATTAGTTTTTAATAAGATATTATTTTTCATTGCCAGCTGCCTTCTATTTTCCGTTATTATCTATAATAAATACAATCATTATATTAAGTTACTATTTTTATTATATTCTAAAAGATTTTTACTGGCAATCTTTAAATTATAATATTAAATAAATACTTGTTTTTGGTGAACGCTTTTTCCGGCTCATACTTTCCCAAACCTTGTGCCGCCAGCGCCCGCACAAAAAAATCCCACCGCCATGCAGCAGTGGGAGCGACAGACCCTTTTCAGACCGTAGAGAACAACGGCCAGTACCTGATGAACAAATAACCGACGACTGTGATCAGCAGTACGCTGCACAGCGACAGCAGCAGCCCGTTTTTAAACAGCTCGGCCGGGTCCAGCCCATAGCTGACCGGGATAGCCCTGATCGATACCGGCAGCACATAGGCGCTGTTGAAGGCGACGATCGCCACGAACAAATACGGGATCGGGTTCAGCCCCAGCGCCTGCGCAATACTCTGCACTACAGGCACGGCAATAGCGGCCGCCGCCGTATTGCTGGAAATCTCGGTCAGCACCGTCGAAAACAGCGTAAAAGCAAACACCGTTTCCAGACCGCCAGTCAGCGGCAGCAGCGTGATCGCCTCAGCCATTTTCAGGGCCGCGCCGGTTTCCGTCACCAGACTGCCCAAAGCCAGGCCGCCGGCAAATAAAAACAGCATGCCCCACATAACGCCCTTTTCCGCAAATTCCCAGGTCAGCAGGGCCTTGCCGTCCTCATCCTCGAAGGTGAAGGCCAGCAGCCCCATGATCAGAAAGACATACGCAGGCTTCAGCGCCGGCAGCCACCCGGCGTACAGCGGCCGGATAAAAGCCAGCAGCGTCGCCGCGACAAACAGCACCAGGCTGATTTTTTCGCCCAGCCGTATCGTACCCAGCTGCGCGTACATTTCCTTAAAATATTCGCTGGTACCAGCCAAGCGCTTTACCGGCACCGGCAAATGGAACAGGAAAAACAGATTCAGCAGCAGGACCAGTACCAAAAGCGGCAGAAAACGAACCACCCAGTCGATATACATAAATTCCTGTCCTGTCAGCTTTTCCAGATAGCTGATCGCCACCAGGTTCGCCGCCCCGCCCAAAGGCGAGCCGAAGCCGCCGATGCCCGCGCCCCAGACGATCGCCAGCAGGATCGGCACTGCCAGCTTACTGTTTTTGATGTTTTCCTCGCCAATAAACTGCAGCATGGATACCGCTACCGGTACCAGGATCGTACAGACGACCACATTCGGCAGAAAGATGGACAGTACCGTCGCTACCAGCAGCCAGACTGCTATCTGCTGCCGCAGCGACGTGCCGATACAGCACAGGGTCTTGATCGCCAGCCGCTTGTCGAGCCCCGTCGTCGCCCAGGTCAGGCAGACCAGATCAGCGCCGAACAGCAGCACGATGATCTCAGAAAAATACTGACTGATAACGTGCTGCATCGGGATCAGGTCAAACAATGCGTTGACACCGATCGGCACGAACGCCGTCACCGAAATATTGACCGGCCGCAATATCCACCACAGCGCCATCCAGACCGTCGTCCCCAGCGCCGCAGCCGCTTTGAAGCCAAAGAACCATTCCAGCAGCAGTATCGTCAAGCCGAAGCTGAGCGGCCCCAGCAGCACTGCCACGCTGTGCAGGCGGCGCTTGCGTTTACTTCCGTACATAACCCCATCCCCTTCTTGCTCTCAAACTATTTTTATTGTAGAATGGTGGTATAAAAAAGTAAAATACTATTTCTTTGTTATTATAATAAGAATTTCTTATATATTTTTTAGAGGTGAGCTATGGATTTTGAATTTTACCGTAATTTTATCACTGTCGCCGAAACTGGCAACCTGACCACAGCTTCCAAAAAACTGGCCCTGGCCCAGCCGGCCCTCAGCGCCCAGATCAAAACACTGGAGCACTATTACGGCGCCAAGCTGATCCAGACTGCGCGCGGCAAACGCCAGCTGACCCTGACCGAAGCCGGGGAAGCCTTTCTGGGCAAGGCCCGCCAGATCTGCCGCACCGAAGAAACCATCCTTTTAGATATGCAGAGCTTCAATAAAAAAGCTTCCGGCACACTGCGCTTCAGCGTTTCGCCTGCCAAAAGCACCTTTTTCATCAACACCTATCTGCGTCCCTTTGCGGCCGCCTATCCCGAAATCTGCTTCCAGTTCCGGGAAGAAGCCGTCAGCGCCCAGACCAGACATATTGCGGAAAACAGCAGTGATTTTGCCTTTGCCAACGCGCCGCTGCCGTCACCGCAGCTGTTTGTCGCCCACAAAACGCAGAAAGAATATTTTTATGCCGTTTACAGTCCGCAGGCAAACTGCGGCCTTGATCCACAGCAGCCGCTGACGCCGAAACAATTACAGAATATCCCTGTCTGCTGTAACTTCGGCTGCTACAGCCTGCTGCGCAAAGCCTGCCTCAAGCACGGCTTCATGCCCAAGATCCGCTTTATCGCCACCACCAATACTGCCGCACTCGCTTTCGTGCAGGACGGCAGCGGCATCGCCATCGTTTCCGCCGGCGGCAGGGACGACTTCCCCCAAGGGTTGCAGCAGCTGCTGCTGGCTGATGATGAACTGTATTTTGAACAGACGCTGTTCTGGTCCAAAAAAGACCGGTTAAGCGCCACCGCCCAGCTGTTTTTGGACTTTTACCTGGCGGCAGCCAAAACTGACCGCCACTGATCATCAGGATCTGCACATAAAAAAGCCTTTATGACTTTGTCATAAAGGCTTTTATTATTAAGATTTACAGCTCATATCCAAACAGGACACCCTTACCGCCGGCTTTCTTCACCTTGTACATGGCCTGATCAGCTTTGAGCAGCAGCTCCTCCGCCGTCCTTCCGTCCTCGGGATAACGCGCCACGCCGATACTGACATTGCAGAACACCTCGCCCCTTTTCAGCCGCCAGGGCTGGGCAAACCGCCGATGGATAAAGCTGGCCAGATTCCGGATATTGGCCTCCGTTTTATCCCCGTCGATGATCGCGATGAACTCATCGCCGCCGTTGCGATAAATAGCGTCATGCAGCAGCGGGATACCGGAGAAGAACTGTCCCAGCTGCACTAAGAACTCGTCCCCCGCTTCGTGACCAAAGGTATCGTTGATCTTTTTAAAGCCGTCGATGTCAAAAAACAGCAGATAACCTTCGCCGCCCTCCTGCGTTTTGTCTATCCGGCGCTCGCACTCCTTCACCAGCATCCGGCGGTTCGGCAGGTTCGTCAGCGAATCATAATTGGCCAGATACTCGACCAAAGCTTCGTTGCGCTTATTGTCAGTGATATCGGCACTGCTCACTACATGGGCCAGTCTGCCGTCCACCCAGCGGAACGCCGCGCTGAACACCCTGAACCAGGAACCGTCGAAAGGCCGCTGATAATCCCAGGAATAGATCTTAGTCGGTTCACCGTTCTCATCGATCAGCTTTTGCTGCGGGCAGAAAGCACAAGGCCCGTTTTGACCCGGGAACAGCACCTCCCAGCACTTGCGCCCCAAAAACTGCGAAATACCGCCGTACGGGGCCGCCATAGAACGATTGGCATATAAAATATCATGGGTATGGAAATCGTTGACATAAATATCTATACCCGTATTATCCAAAATGCTTTCCAGCGAATTTTTGGCAAAAGTCAGCTTGTTCTGATAGACCCGCACCCCTATATACCGGCCAAACATCGACAGCACTGTCTTCAGCAGCTGCTGCGTGCCTGCCGGCGGCACCGGCCGGGCCGACTGCTGTACAAATACCAGCAGCCCGTAGATCTGCAGCGTTTCATCGACTACTGAAGCCACTACCAGCGACTGCGCCGCAAACAGCTCCAGCAAAGCATTCTCAGCCGCACTGTTCTTTTGTCCACCCTCCAGCCAGACAAAGGTTTCCTGTGCCAGATAGCTGCGGTAAGCAGCGTCGACCGCGTCGATCGGAAAGCTGCCCCGCAAAGGCAGTTCCTTACGCAGACAGCGTTCTTTCAGATGCAGATGGTTGTACTGGTCCAATTCATAGATCAGCCCGCCGTCAAAATCAAAAGCAGAACAGAGCTCCGCCAGAGCCCTGTCGATGACTCCGGTATCCACCTGCTTGCCGCCCAGTAATTCAGCTAAAGATAAAACGAGAGTATCACCCGATTGTACCATTGCAGCCACCTTCTATCCATACATTTAAAATAGTTCGATATTATTATATACTTTGCTGATTTTATTCTATCATATTTATTATTTTTATCAACTGTAATTTATATTCTTTTAGGCAATAAAATTATTATATTACTCAAAAAAAGCAGCCGCTCCCTTTCTAAGGCAGCAGCTGCTTGCAGGATGATTTTAAAATTTCAGCCGGGCATCATTTCCAGAACGGATAGGTGCTCAGGACCACGACCAGCCCCAGGACGATAAAATCGGCGGCTCCCAGCGGCTCGCGCGGCATATTTTTATAAGTATTGCTGCCGAAACCCTTCAGCTCCATACTCAGCGCCAGCGTTTCGGACTTGGCCACCGCCCGCATGACCAGCGGCCTGATGACCACGACATACGAAAGCAGGCGTTTCACGCAGTTGCCCCGGTTGGAATAACCGCGGCAGGACTGAGCATCCAGCGTGATCTCGCTGTCAGCCAGGAAATTAGGCACGAAACGCAGCGCCGTCGTCAGCATAAAAGCATATTCACAGGGCAGGTGGAAACGGTCCACCAGCGTCTGGGCAATATCCTGGATACGCGTCGCCGCCAGCATACACAAAAACGCCATCGTCATGACCAGCATCCGCAGGCCGCCCGTCAGCGCTACCTCCAGCGGCGAACCGAACAGCAGCTGGAACAGGATCATCAGCCCGGTGAACACCGCCAAACCGCCGATCGCCGCCATCGTCATGCGGTCGCGCTTGATCGACAGCAGTAAAGCCAGCTCAAAAACCAGGATCGTCGCCACCGCCTTGACCGGCAGGATAAAGACCCACGCCGTCACAGCGACAGTGACAATGATTTGAGTAAACGCACTGATCCGCATCAGTCCTCAGCTCCTTTCCGCACCAACAGGCGGCAGAACTCCTCGGGTGTCGCCGCCGTAAAACCCAGACTGCCCGCCAAAGCAGCCGCCGTCGGCCGGCGCAGGCCCCATTCTTCCACAGCATACGCACCGCCGAACAGCTCCGTCGGCGTATCGTCATACACCAGGTCGCCGTCCTTCAGGACAATGGCCCGCTTCGCATAACGGCGCACCACGTCCATATCATGCGAGATCAACACGATCGTGATCCCCTTTTCTTCGTTCAGCGTCTGCAAATACTGCATCATCCGCTCTTTCTCGATCGCATCCTGACCGTTGGTGATCTCGTCTAAGATCAAAGTACGCGGATTGAGCGCCAGCGCCGACGCCACACCCAGCCGCCGCTTCTGCCCAAAGGACAGCAGACGCGGATACGCGCCCGCCAGCTCGGCCAGCCCTGTAGCCGCCAAAGCTGCCTCCACCTGCTTTTTGATCGTTTCTGCCGTCAGCTTTTTAGCCCTCGGCCCATACGCCACCTCATCAAAAACCGTATCTTCCAAAATCTGCAGATCAGGGTTCTGGAATACATAACCGATCTTGTCAGCCAGGTCGGCCGGCTCATAATTGACGATATCCTCGCCGTCTACCAGCACCTGCCCGCTGCGGGGATGCAGAAGCGCCATGAACAAACGGCTCAGCGTCGTCTTGCCGCTGCCGTTATGGCCCAAAAGCGCCACAAACTCGCCGTCACCGATCGTGCAGGCGATATCGTTCAGTACCGGCAGACCCCTGCGGTAAGCAAAATTGACCTCTTTAGCCTCCAACATCAGGCGTTCCCCCCTTCAAAACCAAGCAGCTGTAATTCCGCAGCCGCCTCTGCCTCAGTCCGCCACTCGCCCAAAGTAATACCGAAACGGCGCTCGACGCCCAGCTTCACCTGCCATAACGCAGGTACCAGCGGACGCAGCTCCTCGTCCTCATACATCGTCCGCGCTGCAGCAGCAAAGGTATCAGCCGTTACCAGCTGCCCCTCCTTCAGCACTACCATGTCCGTCACATAAGGCAGCAGATAGTCCACTCGATGCTCAACTACGATGATCGTCGTGCCGTAACGCTTATGGATCGCATATAACAGCTCATACAGCGAATGGGCCCCGTCCGGGTCCATCGCCGATACCGGCTCATCCAGCACAATGATCTCTGGATGCACCGCCAAAGTAGCCGCCAGCAGCAAACGCTGGCGCTGCCCGCCCGACAGCTCGTCCAGCTGATAACTCTCGCGCCCCGGCAGACCCACGTCCTCCAAAGCCTTACGGGTACGCTCCGCCACCTCCTCCGGCGCAAAACCGTGATTCAGCAAACTGAAAGCCACTTCCTCGCCCGCGGTCAGCGAAACCAGCTGGCTTTCGTAATCCTCCAGCATCAGCCCCACGCGCATCGCGATATCCGACACCCGGCGGCCTTTAGTCGATTCGCCCAGCACCTGCACATCGCCGCTGTAACGTCCGCCCATATAAAAAGGCACGATGCCCGTCATCGCCTTGCACAAAGTAGTTTTGCCCGCGCCGCTGGGGCCGGCCACCACAGTGAACGAACCCTTTTTGATCTCCAGGTCGATATCCTGCAGCACCAGCTCCGATTTATTATAAGCAAAATAAAAATTTTCCAGCCTGATAACGCTCTCCATCATTCATCGTCCTCCTGCACAAAAAACAGCTTCCGCACCGGCCCGAACAGCAAAAAGGTGATCATGCCGTTCAGCGCGCCCACGATCGCCACCACCGGCAGCATGGCATACAGCCAGACATGCAGCGGCAAACCCAGAACGATCTTTAAAATGAAAGTAAACACACCGCCGCTGGCCATAGTTGCCAAAAATCCCGTTACCAGGGGGCGCAGCTTCCACTTGCCTAAACCACAGCGCAGCATCGCCTTGACCAGGATGCAGCAGGTGATCGCCCCCGAAAGCTCGCTGGCGATATTGCCCAGCGGAAAAGCCGACTTCGACGACGGCACCAGCGTGATGCCCGCAATAAAACCAATGCCCACAGCCTGCGACAGCGTCGGATTCGTCAGATTGATAACGATAGAATACATGGCGATCGTCCAGTTCGGCGTCACGCCGCCCACATTAGGGCTGACCGTATGCAGGATGATACCGATAGCAAACAGCATCGCCGTGATCGCTACCCAGCGGTAGCCGTCCTGCATTGGTTTAACTTCGATCAGGTCCACCAACGGCAGCCTGGTATTTTTTTCTTTATCCATAATATAAGCCTCCTTCAAATCGGGCAATAAAAAAAGCCCTTCATCCCCATGTAGGGACGAAAGACACAACTTTCGCGGTACCACCCTGCTTGACCGATTAAGGTCCGCTCGCTAAGATACGGGCCATGGCCGATATCCCCTTCCCTGGTAACGGGCGAAGCATCCCGACGGCGTCTACCCCCTTGCGGGCTCAAGCCGTATCTTAAAGGTCCATTCACCCTGCCGCCAAACGCCGGACTTGCACTGTCACCGGCTCGCTGAGGTCCGCTTGGCAAAGCTACTAATCCTCATCATCGATCAAATACTTATGAAATTACTTTAAAGTGTAGCACCAGCGGCAAAAGTTGTCAATAAGCGCGCGTGTATACATAGCGGTAAGCCCCGAAACTAAAAATATACTTGTAATTTTGCGCCGGCAGGAGTAAGATATTTTATGTAGTGGGGACGTAGCTCAGCTGGGAGAGCGTACGGTTCGCATCCGTAAGGTCGAGAGTTCGATCCTCTTCGTCTCCACCATTATATTGAAAGTAAAGAAGCCGCTGAATATTCAGCGGCTTTTGTGTTATCTTCAATAATAATATTCATTCCAATTATTTTTCTTATACTTTATATATTTATAAAATTAAGGTATAATGTATTTGAAAAGCCATTTTTTATAGGTGATTTTATGAATAAGAATTATGCATATCCAGTTACTATTTTAGGTCTTCTATTTATCATTTATTTAATTTTAAATTATGAATCTTCAAAATTTGATTCTAATTTTTGGATAATGTTCTCAGGTCTATTTCAAGCAATTGCTGCACTAGCAACACTAATTGCTGTATTTGCTTCTTTATATTTCTCTAATTTAAATAACATTCCTAAGTTAGATATTTCTGCCGAAATAGTATCACATTCCACCGATTCTTCTTTTTTAAAAATAACTGCGTTAAATACTGGTAAGGTTCCTATCGCATTAAAAAGAGACTTATTTTTTTTAACACCAGATGGTAAAAGTCATACAATATCATGTCATAATGATAATGAAGAAATTCTTCCTAACGGTGGTTGCATCTCAAAAAAAATTTTTTTCAAATATTTAAATTCTCTTATTGAGAACGATAATATAAGTAAGCCGACAAAAATAAATATATATTTTAAAGATTTTTTTCATCGCAAATATATGTATGATTCAAAAATACAAATCAAGGAGGATTCTAACATATGTATACACCAATCTTAAAATGGAAATTAGGAGAAAAAAAAGCGCTACAAAACCTTTCAGATGAAGTATCAAAAAAAATTTTCCCTTTATTTGAGCTTCAACCATGTACTGATACAGAAGATCTACAAATAACTTATAACAAATTTACTAGAGACTTGCAACAATATTGGAAACATCAACTTCCATTCATGCTTGATTTTACCTATTTTGATATTGACGGAGAAATATCTGATAATCCATCAGTATATTTCACTCAATTTATTCAAGCTTCAGCATCTATTGACTATAATTGTATACCAGTCATCCCTTCTGAAAATTATGATATGTATATAGATTCGATTCAACAATCTAGCTCATTTTTTAAAAATCACGGAATTGCCATAAGGTTAAATATTTCTTCTTTTGACGATGCAACGTTTAAACAAGATCTTCTATCATTTCTTCACGATATAAATATATCTATCAAAAACGTTACATTAATTATCGATTTTAAAGAAATTAATATTGAAAACATAAAAATGTACGCCGTGATTTTCGACGTTATCTCTACACAAACTAATTTAAAAGAGTTTAAAAACGTAATTCTAATAGGAACTGGCTACCCAAGTGGCTTCCCATCTAATTACATGGAAAGCTACCAAGAAAAAGTTTTTGCCCGCACTGAATTAGACTTATGGAGAAACCTAAAAATGCGCTCAAATAATATATGCCGGGCACCAAACATCCACTTTGGTGATTATTGCTGTAATATATCTGCACCAATGCTTGCAGATACTTCTTTCATGCGCCCAAGCGCTATAATCAAATATACCTATGAAGAAGGGTGGTACATCGTCCGTGGTCAACAATTAAAAAAAGCTGGCTATTCCCAATATGCTGATCTTTGCAAAAAAATAGTTAATTCTAATCATTATAAAGGTGAAAATTTTAGTCATGCAGATAAATTTATTAAAGATTGTTCTGAATGTATTTGTAAACCTGGGAATACAACGACATGGGTCCAAATAGCAACAAACCATCACATTACTCTTGTTGCTCAACAGTTCGCCACTGGTTTCTAGATTTCAATTTTTCTTTAACCATCTCAAGTAGTTCTTTATGGGAAAGATTATTTACTAATCTTTCCCATAAAATATTTTTCGATTTACTTTTATATCCTTTAGACAATCCTCGTTTATCCAACTCTTCTAGAACTTCATTTTTCCATAACATTTGAACTAAAGAATATGGGTCAATAAATTTATTTTTTTTTGCTATTTGTATGTTAGAAAGTTTTACTTTCTCATTTTTAAAAAAAGATGCTACAACAATACCCCAATAATCAGGCACTATTTTTTGTACTTCATCACTATATTTTTCCCCAACAACTATAGTGATTTTTTCAAAAACTTGTTCATAATAACCAACTTGGTGCTTTAGCCTTTCTAAGGTATCACGGTCGCTCTTTATCTCAAATCCATGTAAAATACCATTTACCATCATAATATCTGCTCGAGCAAAACCCATGCAAATTTCTACTTCAGGTATAATTATAGTAGATGGATCATTTTTTCTTGTTATTAACAAACGTTTTTCTAACGCATTTCTTATCATTAAATCATTCGTGTAGAGTTTCATCGTGACACCCTCCTCTCAGTACATAAAATAAGCCATTCAAGCTGTTGCTGAATGGCTATGTAATAGTACCATTACAGCACATTAATTACACTTATTTGTATATTGTATCATATATTTTTCCATTTCAAAAGAGCTTTTTATTAAAAATGCCGTTTCCTCTCGTACCTCAGTAGCGCTTCCTGCGCTATTTCTTCGGGTGTTTTCGGGGTAGCTTTCAAATTATAAGAGCCTTGCAGCTGCAAGGCTCTTTTTTGTGTGTTGACGGTAGTTGCTCCGCTGCTTGTTTGGGCAGCAGTGCTTATTTGGGCGTTTGCTCCATTATTTCCATTTCCTTCCCGTCCTTGTTCTGCGGCATTATTATTTGCTCGCTGATCTTTCTGCAAACTCCCTTCGTCTTTTGCTCGCCATTCATCCTGCAGTCTGCGTTCCCTCCTTATGCCCTGCGCTTCGCGCAGGGCTTTTTCCATATTATAGAAGTTCGGTTCGCGGCGGCGGGCAGTAATAATAGTCACCGCAATATTCCATTCGGCATCGTCCGTCTCGCAGAAGCGTTCTGCCCAGCCATCAATAAACCTAGCCCGTTCATCTTCGTTTCTAAACCGCAGCTTCAGCCTGTTATATTCAAACAGTTTTACCATCCGCCGTATCTGTTCATAAGGTCTCTCCATTTTTCAGCACATCCTTCGCAATATTTTCAGCCTTTGATTGGCTTATATGGTCAGGCGCACTTACGGGTTTCTCTGTCCAGACGGCGGCAAACGCATTTCCCAGTCAGATCACCCTGTCCGGCAGTGCCATAACAGCCTGCCGGCCTGCGCCTGATGATCCATATTCCAGCTTATCTACATCATCAGTTCTTCCGCTTCCCGCTGTTTTTCGGCCTGATGCGCTGCAAGCAGCAGCTGCCGCAGCTTAGTAAGCCCTTTTTTGATCGTTTTGCTGATCGCCGCCGGACTGACGCCAAACCTCTGTGCCAGTTCGCCGTTGCTCCAGCCTTCTAAAAAATGCAGTTCGATCAATTCTTCCTGTTTGGGCGAAAGCTGTACCAGCAGTTCCTGCACTTCCGCAAAATCCTGCTGCAGTTGCTGCTGTTCAAAATAAGTACGCGTCGTCTGCGCCGCATCTGCCGTCAGCACTTCCTCTGCAAATTCACAGCCGCTTTCTATTTCATAAGGGCAGGTCATTTCTTCATCCTTATGCCGGCGTTTCCATTCACTGCTGAGCGCCGTATACGACTTACTGACGATAAAAGCCGGCAGCTTCTCGAAATCCTGCCGCTGTCCCCACTTTTCCAGCGCCTTTACCACGGCAACCCTTTCGATCTGCTCGCCATCCTCGGCAAAACCTTTATAAGCGCTGGTATGTGCTATTTTTCGCAGTTTGATATCAAAAGCCTGCAAAATCACCCCCAGCATTTTTTTATTGCCCTGCTGCGCTAAAGCCACTATTTCGGCCCATTTATCACACTCCGCTGTTTCTGTGCAAGTAACTGTCATCAATACATCCCCTTATCTCACTCTGCTGCGGTGATCTTATTATTCAACACCTCTACTGCCAGCTCCCGCGCCGTCAGGCTGTCCAGACAGTCTATACAAATAATGAGCCCATCCAGCTCGATATAAAAATCACCGGCGCAAACAGCCTCATTACACAATTCACAGCTGTACACGGCTTCCGCCAGACTCTGCGGAGGTTCCAGCCACGCATTTTCGATCGCTGTAAAATGATCCACTAGTCACACCTTGCGCCTGAACTGCGGCGTGACGTTAAACTGCGCTTAAGCGCCCTGCGGAACAAAGCGCTGCAGTTGATATGCTCGTCCTGTGCCTGCTTGCGCAGACCATAAGGCAAAACGATACGCAGCTCTACTAAAGCATCGTCCTTTCTCGGCGGTTTCACCGTTCTGGCAGACTGCGGCTCAACTGGCCGTACAGTCTCTGTCTGGCAATGTTTTCCCTGCAGTAAGGGGCATTTCAGCGCCAAATACAAAAGACGGGCACTCAGCACATCGCCGCCCGTCTTTTTAGATTTTTGTTGTGAAGCTAAAGAATCATTCATGTTTTTTTACCTGCTTTCGCTGAATTTAGGGTGTAAGTATCAATACTAACGCAGATCAGTAATACAAAACCATTATTAACACTTAAAACTTCCAAGTCAAAATCATAAGTATGTATGAAGGATTTACAGATTTTAATGATTTAAAAGCTTTAAGAGATGCTAAAGGTCTTTAAGATTTAAAAGATTCGGTATGCTTACTGCGTCAGTAATAATATCCCCTACTCTTATATGGCTTTTTACAAGGTCATTTTTAACCCCCTTTACATAAATAATTTTTATCCGCCGCTTGGAAGAGCAAATTTTACACTTTTTAAATTTTTCCTGCCGGCAGGTTAAAAAACAGGGCCTAAAAAGCCATATAAGAGTGAGAGGGTGCCACAGCACATAAAAATGCTGAACGGAGTACGTTAAAATAATGGCCTGCTCTCCAAACTCACAGGAAAGGAGCATCTCTACTATGCAAATGCAAATATCATCAGCACCGCTGCTGACAGCAGCCAAACTCGCCGAACTTGTCGCCCTGGGGCACAACCGCATCTCGCAGATCTATCTGCACTGGACCGCCGGGCGTTACGGCCAGCTTTACGACGACTACCATTTCAATATCGACGCCGACGGCAGCGTTTACCAGACCTGCACGCAGCTCACCGAGCTTAAAAGCCATACGTGGCACCGCAATACCGGCGCTATCGGTATCGCTCTCTGCTGCGCCTGCGGCGCGCTGCCCCATAACGGCAGGGATACTGAGTTCGGCAAGTTTCCGCCCACTCCCCGCCAGATCGATGCCGCAGGTAAATTAGTTGCCAAGCTGGCGCAGGGGCTCAATATCCCTATCGACCGCAGGAACATCCTTACTCACTGCGAAGCCGCGCTTATCGACGGCTACGGACCGTACAGCGGCGACGCCGAAACCCGCTGGGACTTATGGTATCTGCGCGATTCACCAGGCGACGGAGCAATGAAGCCCGGCGGGCAGGTCATCAGGGGCAAGGCCCTGTGGTATGCAAAAAGCAGCCCCCTTGATTAAAAGGGCTGCTTTTTAAAGAACACGATGTTTTCTTTTAATGTTTTCTTCAATCTTTTTTAGACTTTCTTGAAAGAAAGTCAGCAAAGAACTTTCAGCGCTGTTAAGATTTGGATTGCGCTTTAAAACCCTCTGTATCATACGTTTTACTGCCATAAACCGTAAATATTGATAATATCAGGCGGTCAATACTCTGCTTATGAAATCCATAGCTGAATAGTACGGCACAAGGGTTTTGAGCGCACATTGTGGCACATTCCGTTGTGTACGCTGTGAGCTGTAAGCGCTGGAGGGACTGTTTGAGGCATTGACGATCAGCAGCTAAAGCTTTTCTCTGTACTACAATGCCGAGTTGCCCGGAAGCCGGACAGCGAGCAAAGTTAAACAGGAATTGTCACAGTGCGCAAGCTTCTTTGCGCAGCTTGCTTCTGGAAGAAAGCTGCATAAAAGAAAACTAAAAAGTATTTTCAAAAATGTAACCTCTGGTTACAAACCACAAAAACAAAACCAAATTATGAAAGGAGCTGAAAATATGACTGTCAGCAAAAATCCTACTTCCCTCAAACTTTCCATGGACGTAGAAAACGGCACCAACGCCCTTGGCGCCATGCAAACCAAAAGCACCTCTGTCGGCAGTGTCCGCCTGGACGCCGAAGCCGCCAAATGCCTCGCAGTTACCGAAGCCATCGGCGAACTTATGAGCCACGCCGTAGTTAACGTCTACGTTACCGAAAAAGCCGAACTCGACAAAGCAGAATAAACCCCACCTGCAAACAAAAATCTAATGTAAAGGAGAACAAACATGGAAAAAACTTTAGAACTCATCTTCACCAAAAGTGACGGCGCTAAAAAGACTTTAAGCATCGCCGACCCTCGTGAAGACGTTACCTTAGCCGAAGCGCAGGCAGCAGCCGCCAAGATCATCGAAGCAGGCGTGCTGACCAGCGGCGGCCTGGGGCTGAATGAATTCGTCGAAGCCCGCATCAAGGTCGTTACCGTTACCGTGCTGGCTTAACCGCCATGGATACCAAAGAGATCTTCAGCGCTGTTGGCAACTTCGGTTTCCCGATGGTACTGAGCTGGTATCTGCTGCTGCGTATGGAGCAGCGGCTGGATAAGTTGACCAGCTGCCTGAACGAACTGAGCCGGGCCATCATCAGCAAACACAGAGAACTGTAAAACAAACAGAGAAACGAGGTACGACATCAATAGCAAATACACAAAGCTCCTGCACTGGTTACGCCTTTTGGCTTACATCATAAGCAGAAAATAACAAACCAAATCAGCGATATGACACTTACTTCATATCGCTGATTTTTTATATTGCTGAGCTTATTACTGTCGATTGCAACTAATTACAGAGAGGTTCACAGAAACAGCTCCCTATCCAGTCGTTATTTCTGCGGGCTTTCGGCAGTCCTGTTCTATGCTGCGCTGTCACTCGCACGTAACAGTGCCTCAATGTCTAGAAACTGCATCTCAACCCGGCGTTGACTTGCCATTTTTTCTGGAAGGTCCCGCCGAATGAACGCGCTATGCCAAAATACAAATTATTCTGCTTTCCTAACATCACATCTCCGCCAAGATCAACTTCATACCACGTATCTTTCATACTTTGTGATTCCACTAACTGTACATTATTACTGTCAGTCATATTTATATCGTAACTGCCTCCGAACTCATGCAGCCAGCTTCCACGTACATATATATTTCCGCCATTAGCAAAAGCACGCCCCAACGCAATACCGATTCCACAGCTGGCACTGTTAACACCGTCAGTCTGAACACGTACTCCATTATCCGTGCTGTAACCGGCTCCATTTAACCGCCCTAATGTTATTTCCAGCTGCGGATCAAGGTACCAGCCATACTCATCTAACAATATCCGTTTCCCATAAACAGCATCTAAAGAAATACCATTGTTTCTTAATTTACTGCCAACATGATCTCCTGTCAGCGTCCTGCTGGCAACATCATTTTCCATATGATTGACCTTTAGATTCAAGTCAAGATAATGACCAGATAACAAACGCCTTACACCATAAAGATTCAGCCCCAGATCTTGGTAATCACCAGTACCGCTGGCATAGTTCCCTTTTCCTTCTGTATATAAAACAGCCGCTCCCAACAGCCAGTTACCCTTACTATCATTGGTAAACTGACGGTCAAATCCAATCGCATAGGTATTATATTGGCTTTCGAAATAATTTCTGCCTCTGTAAGCATCCTCTCCACGTTGCAGCTGTACCCAAATACCGCCATTATCTATTTGCTCGTGAAGCAATCGTTCTGCGTTCTTCATTATACCCATACCGCTGCGAACTTCTGGTACTCTATGCATTTTGGTCAGCCGCTGACGCACTATTGTATTGTTACGCCATCCATAATATATATGTGAACCGGCTGAACAAGCGCTTTTGACTGTGGTACTTGTATTATTTGCTTTATCTTCAACATCACCAGTTCCCAAACCAACTATCTTCCATTCATTTCTCCCACCTACAGTAATTTTAGTCAGCTGTGCCTGATAGTTATATAAAGCGCCTTCCATAATGCCACTGGTCAAATTGAAATTTCCCACCGGGGCATCAATTATTTTCTGCTCGAATTGTTTTCCAGACAGCGCCGAAGCTTCCGGATCATAGGTCAGTAGTTTGTAGTTACCCGCACCTGATGCATTAGAAATCGTTAAACGATCGCTTTCCCCCTTATTTAAATCTGTATTGATAATAAAAGTCCCGCTATCGCCATGCAGCCGGTCGATCTTCAGCTCTTGAAATGACCAGTCATTATGATACAAATCAACGATACCATTTTTTAACGTTAAATTACTTACTTCACTGCTATTTTTCAATGCATCTACTGCACTGTCACCGCATTCTACCCTGTCCAGCACCTGCCAGACAGCTCCATCTGCCAATGTCATATTTATACTTCCGCCATCTGTTAAGCTGGCACCCCGCAGATAAGAATCCCGATTCAGCAAATGCAGATTGATAGCTGAATTTTCCATATAACTTGCCAAATCACCTGTGATCCTGATCTTGTTTTCAGCATTGCCTGCTACATTGATATTAACCGACCCACCTGCAGCAACAACAGCATTATAATATCGTTCCACATCTGCTGTTAGGCTTGAGCTATCACCAATATTCTCGATCAGCAGATCTCCATTGACATTGATAACACCATTTCCCTCTGCTGCCAAAGCATACACATCTGCTTCTGATTTACCTATAGCATCCAAATTACGGATAACCGTACTGCCGTTAAGATTTATGGTAGCAGTCTGTTCCCGTTTATTATTGCCCGTATCCCCATACGTTGCTAAAACACCATAAGTAAAAGCAACTCCTGATTTGGACGTTGATTTAATATTTTCCAAAATTATTTTATCGTTATTGTCCGTACCAACAGTAATTAAAACATCAGCATCTTTGCTGCGTTCATCACTATCATTACCGTCGCAACTCCAACTGTCACTGTAAATACCTGCTGCAAAAGTCTGCCCTGCGCTATCTGATATGCTTTCAGCCTGGAGTGAATTGATGATAAAATCATTACGGACTATGATCTCACTGCCATTATTAGCTTTCAGTCCATAATGCCAAAGATTAGCAGAACCATAACTGCAGACAGAATCAGATATCTTCAGAGAGCCATTGATATGCAGAGTATTCTTACCTCCCATCAGCGAGATGATCCTGCCATCATTATTATTTTGTATTTTATTGCTTATTTCCAAATCACCGTTGATCGTTATCGCCGCTTCAGCATAATTTGCCTTCTGATTATTAGAGCCAACATCGATCACCCCCCAAGGAGAGGTACTATCCAGTTTTAACTCTCCAGCATTTTCAATATTAATAATATAATTCTTAGGACTGCCAGAAGTATTGGAATTATTGAAACTTATCAATTCATCACCAGTACTTACTATTCCCTCATGAAAATTATACTCACCCGGAGCCGTCACAGTCTTGGCATAGATAAAATCCGATGCATTTACTGCTACAGGCAAACTTAACCCACATACTACTCCCAAAACAACTTTCTTATTAAGCCCTTTGCTCAACATCATAACACCCTTTCTCATCTTACAAGTTTTATATTTTCAAAGCCGCTGATTTAATACTGCAACTCATCTTCCACTTTAAAATCACTTACAGTCCCTACAGACAGCTTTTGCCTTACACAGTTCCATCCAAACTGTAAAACTCATAACCATCTCATTAAAAACAAACAATAACTGCATCTTTCTTTTATTTGAAGTCAAAAATATTCGTTATGATAATATTACCAAGTATTATAGCACGTTTGTACCCCCCCGCAAGACACTTGCTTTGAACCTGTGTAAAACGTCTGCGAGTCTTGCCAGGCGCATTACGCCAGCGGCTTTACAACTATCAGCGTCTGCGCGTTTTTTTATGGTTCTATTACTTTTTGCGTTTCACCAACCTCAGCAATCATTCCCAGAGCACAGCCCCTGTAAATCATACTAAAAATACAAAAAACGCCTGCTGTTAAGGCAGACGCTGCAAAACAATAAAAACCTCCTTTATTCAAATAATAGAAATAACAACTCATCTTTAAACGGTTTTAAGTATTTTTCTGTAAAATATATACTTGTAAGTTTTTTATAGATTATATAAAAAAACTGCCTTTTCAGACAGTTTTCTTACCATACGCAATAATACTCTCAATATTAAATTGGAAATAATTCGCAATCAAAAATCGCTATTATATCCTTCCATGCATCCAACTGGCAATTTCATCAGCTTTTCTTTGAGAAACTATCCCTTTATCAATATAACTTCTTAAAATTGCCACTAAGCTTGAGAAATCATTTTCCGTAAATTTCCTGTGAGCCTCAATAGCATACACTTCATCACAAAAAACCTTGCCTATCGCTTCATCAGATTGCCCAGAATCAAATAGTCTAATCAGATCATTTACCCATCCCTGAGCAATTTCACTTCTGCCAGTAGAGGTGATCCCTCCTCCGCTACCATCCACAGCATCTCTGTGGATAGCATAATCAAGCGCATAAGTCATAGAATCGCGATAAGTAACTCCGTGGCTATGCAAAAATACTGAGCCACGGATAACAGCGCCTGGAATAACATGTTCCCATTCTCCTCTGCTATCCAATAAATCGCTGGCAGAACCTCCCTCCTTATAAATTTTTACACGACCACACCTTTCACCATGGTCACAATTTGGATCAGTACAAATAATACACATAACCAATACCTCCTTATATTTTAATCTGATTTTAGAATAACATTAACCTGATTTACAATGGTGGAAAATGCTGCCTTCCGCAAAATAATAATTTAAATACTCAGACAAAAAAAGAGCAAACCAAAATGGTTTGCTCTTTTTTATGATAAACTTGCTGTCTACCGGACTTATTTTTCTTCTATGCCCTTCAGCATTTTTATGACCCGCACAACTTCGTCAATCGTGATCTCGCTGTGCTTTTTTTCGTCGGTTTTTTCTGCGCCTCTGACCAGATAATCCAAGCTTACCTGCAGGATATCACAGACCCGGCACAGCATCTGCAAAGTGATCCCGCTGCGGCCATGCTCGATATTACTCAGGTGTGTCTGCGAAATACCCAGTTTAGAGGCGCATTCAGTCTGTGAAACCGCTAGCTTCAGCCGCATGATCCTGATCCTGGTGCCGATCTCTTTATAATCGATGCTGTTATCAAATGCTTTTCTGCCCATCTGCTATTCAGCTTTCGCTGTATCTTCAGCCAAAATCTGTTCTACACGATAGGAAACGGTTTTCTGTCTGGCGGCTGCGGCCTGGGCAGCCAGCTCCTGCTCGCGTTGTTTGTCTTCTATCACTTTACGGGCTTTTGATTCCGAGCTTCTGCCAAAGCGGAAGGTAGCGCCGACATTAGCTGCCTTCTCACTGCCGCTGATCGAAAAACCCACGCTCAAAAGTACGTCTTTATTAGGGTTGTGGAACAGACCTGCCGCAATAGCGCTTTCACCGCTGTAAGTACCTGCCGCCATCGAGAATTGAGTCGGGGCATCCGGGTCATATTCCAGCGGATGCAGGCCGGCCATGGCGACTGCCAAAGCTCCGACTTTATCAATGCGTCCGTCCAGCTCGTCGATGCGGTTGCTTAAGCCGTCGATCCGCCCGTCTAAACGCTGTACTTCCTGGATGCGTTCTGTCCGTTCGGTAGTGATTGCCTGCGTATTTTTTTCAATATTTTCTTTATTGGTCGCGATATCGCTGGTATTTTTTTCTACAGCCTCTTTGCTGGCAATGCCTTCAGCAACCGTGATATCTTCACCAGCTTCGTTTTTCAAATGCAGCTTACCTGTTTCAGCATCATAAACAGCGTCAGCCACATCTGCTTCTTTACGCAGTTCAGCTTCTTCTTTTACTTTATTATCCACATAATCAGTACCGGCAACCTTAATATCTACCTTTTCCTTATCATTGGTAATGATGTTCTCACCGTCAAAATTATGTTCTTTCTTTTCTGCTGTGATCGTTACTGTTCCATCATCATTTTCATTATATGATATTGTGGTTTCATTATCGACATAGGTATTTTCGTCAGTTGCCAGGTCTTCGTAAAACTGCTCTTTCGAACCTTTATAACCACCGACAACAGCACTTTCATAAGCGCTTTTGCCATCCTTACCGTCTACGCCGTCCTTACCAGCAGCGCCCTGCTCTCCTCTATCGCCTTTATCACCTTTATCGCCCTTTTCGCCCTGCTCTCCTCTATCGCCTTTATCACCTTTATCGCCCTTTTCGCCCTGCTCTCCTTTGTCACCCTTTTCGCCTTTCAATTCTCCGTTCTCGATTTTATCATTGACATCCTTAACTGCATCAGCCAATTTTTTATCATTTTCTACCAATTTATCTTTTATTTCCGCAATCTGCCCTACTGTCAAGTCACCGGCACTCTCACGGCACTCAATGTCGTCTTTATGACCGCCACCATAATAGTCTTTATGTAATATTTCCGGGTCATCTATTTTGACACCACCTATGGTCTCAGTCTTATTCGTCGGTATCCTAGAATCACTCTGGATAATGAACCCTTTGCCTGCAGCCGCATAGCCTTTTAAACAAAAGTCCCCCCCATATGTACTCCGCCCATTATCAGGCTCAAAACGACAGCCTTTGCTAAAACCTTATTCATCCTTTTCATATTCTTTTACCCCCTTGAGATTTATTTAGCATCTTTCTAAAACATGCTAAATTTCACCGTATTTATTCAACATCCAGCAAAAAAATCCTGCTCTCTTTTTGCATATTTAAGCAATTATAAGGGATAAATTAGCCGTTTCATGTATATTAATATCATGTTTTATAATATTAATTCATTTTATTCCTTCATCTGCCAGCATTTCTATTTTTTATGTTTATTTCTTATTTATATTATTTTCGATTATTTGCTTTTATTTCCTAACTTGCGAAATCAGAAAAAATTTTTATACATTTTACTTTTTTAAATGCAAACTCAACAGCAAACAGTATTCTTATTACAAATATAACACCTTTCAGCACACTCTGGCCGCCGTACCCGAACCGCAGCTGTCAAATAAAAATAAGACCGGAAAATCCGGTCTTATTTTACTGTCCGCTTCTTGCTCAAAACACAGTATATTTTATTTCTTTTTCAATAACAGTGCCTGTTTCAGGGTTGAATTTCATTTCGCCCCGTACCTCCGGCGTGTAAAAATCTGCTTCATATTCATAAAGCCCGTCACCGTGGTCTAATTCTACTTTAGTAAAAACAGCATTCGGGAATTCCTTCCGGACCAGATTTTGCACATCATTTACTGAAAGGACGATTTTATGGCTGCCTAAAGCGGTCTGCGCTTCCATTTTAAACTCTCTTACCTTGCCGCCGTTTCTTAAAACCTCGATTTCATAGGCGGTATTGGTTTTATTATCATAGAATTTAACGTCATAATGAGGCACGAATTCAAAGCTTTCGTCCTTAGTCACCAGATGTGTGCTGCCTGCCGGTACCCATTGAGCAGCAATACTGCGCGCCTGTTCCGCATTGATGAGTTCGGCAGCTAAAGCTGTAACTGTGATCGCCAAGGTGCAGAGAGCTGCTGCCAGCATAGCTATAGATTTTCTTTTCATATCCTTTACCTCCTTAACGGCCGTTACGTCGCCGGCCTTTGCTTTGTCTTTATTTTATAACACCAAGATTAAAACCAGATTAAAAGCCGCATTACCTGTCAAGGCCTGCTGCGGCTGCCTTTTGAACCTAAAACATATAAACAGCGCCACTCTATTCAAAAGATGATTTCCAGTAAATTTTTTTGAAATTTTAAAGCTGTTTCATTGTTTTTTGTTGACTGCTTTTATGCAGATCATCAGCCGTGCTGTGCTGCTCCTATCCTCAGAATAAAACCCCTGTCTGCTAAGCAGACAGGGGTTTTGCTGTTAGTTTACTTTTGCTTTCAGTTCTTCTATTTCCCGGCTTTGTTCTTCCAGCTTAGCCAGCAGCAGTTTGATTTTTTCATCCTGCGCTGCCAAAGAGCTGTCTACCTCTTTACGGGTATAAACTATATCTCGTGCTTCTGCCTTACGGTCTCTAGAGCGATCCAGCGCAAAGTTGACGCCGAAGTTGCCCATTTTGCTGCCGCCTTCAGAAACACCCAGTCCCAGTGAGAACATTACTTTTTCATTAGGGGCGTAGAAGCCGCCGACTGCTAATGCGCTTTTACCGCCGTAGCCGCCGTAAGCCATGGCCAGCTCGCCCTTGTTACCGTCCTGGAAGCGCGGATGCAGCCCTGCCATCGCTGCTGACAGCGCGCCGACCGTATCGATCTCATCACCCAGCTTATTGATATCTCTGTGGATATTGCCTATATCCTGCTGTACTGCATACAGCTGACTGCCGTTGATGGCGTCCATCGAGGTGGCGCTGACTTCGCCCGCCGCTACATTGCCGATCGTGGTGCCATTGCTGCCTTCCAGCGTGATTTTGTTTTTATTGATAGTGCCGCCGCTGTCCACATCGTATTTGATAGCGCTGTCAGAAACAGTTTTCAGCTGGTCTTCGGTCGCCGCCTGGCCGCTGGTGATATTCTCTGCGTCCCAGGCAGTATTGGTCAGACCGCCGATCGTGCCTGCACCGCCGTCGATAGTGATCTTATCGGCCGTAATAACGCCGTTGGTACCGTTCATATTGATATTACCGGTACTGATCGTACCGTTATTGCCGTCGATAGTGACTTTATTGGCGCCGCTGCCGATCTCGACTACTTCATTCAGCTTCAGCTCGTGATCGATGCCGCCGCTGTCATTAGTGGTTTTTGTGACGATAAAGTTACTGTCGCCTGTCGATACCGAGCTTTGCTGCGCGGCCAGCTCGACTGCTTCCGCCGCCGTATCGTAGATCGCTTTCAGCTGGTCTTCCGTTGCCGCCTGCCCGCTGGTGATATTATCCGGGTCCCAGGTAGTATTGGTCAGGCCGTTGATCGTGCCTGCATCATCTTTATTGATCGTCACGCCGCCGGCAGTTATCGAACCGTCGCTGCCGTCGATGACAACATTGCCGTTACCGACTTCGATCTTACCGTCGCCGGTGCCGTCTACTTTGACGCCCGTACCAATCTCCAGCTCATCAGCCAGCTTCACTTCGTAATCGGTGCCGCCGCTGCTGTTGGTAGTTGACGTAACAACGACATTGCTGTCGCCTGCCGAAACAGTAGCCTGCTCGGCCGCTTTCTGCGCTACTTCATACAGCTGGCTGCCGTTGACGGCATCGGTAGAAGTGGCGCTGACCTGCCCTGCCGCTACGTTTTGGATCTGACGGGTCGCCCCGGAGCTGCCTACGCTGACAACGCCCACGACATCGCTGACACCGGCCCATTTAGTATAACTGCTGTTGCCCGTAACGCTGTTGATCGCCGTCGCTGTAGAATTATTTCCCAAAGCTACACTGTCTTTTAAGCTGATACTGATATTATTTCCCAGCGCCGCCGAATTTTCTGCACTGGAGCTGATCGTATTGTTATTGCCGATAGCAGTGCTGTTTTCAGCGGCAACTTCATTAGCAGTGCCGACTGCGGTACTGCTGCTGCCGGAAACAGTATTTCCCGTTCCGAAAACATTGCTCTTGGAACCGCTGGCAATATTATTATAGCCAAAAGCATTGGCATTATCGCCGCTGGCAGTATTACTGAAACCAAAAGCGCTGGACGCCAGGCCGCCTGCTGTATTACCGTAACCAAAAGCACTGGCATTTTCATTCGTAGCCGTATTATTATAGCCGATCGTACTGGAACCTACGCCGCCTGCTGTATTATTGTAGCCAACTGCACTGGCAGCCAGAGCATTAGCATTATTGCCATAGCCGACAGCGCTGGCATTCTCACTGGCCGCTTTATTCCTGAAACCAACTGCGCTGGACGCCAGGCCGCTCGCCTCATTGCTATAGCCAAAAGCACTGGCATAGTCCACTTTAGCAACATTGCTGAAACCAAAAGCACTGGACGCTACACCGCCGGCATTATTGCCATAACCGACAGCGCTGGCATTTTCATTGGCCGCTTTATTTCTGAAACCGAGCGCGCTGGACGCCAGGCCGCTCGCCTCGTTGACATAACCAAAAGCGCTGGCATTTTCGGCGCTGGCAGTATTGCTCCAGCCAAAAGCACTGGAGGCCAGGCCCCCGGCAGTATTGAAATAACCAAAAGCACTGCTGGAATTAGCGGAAGCTGTATTATTGACACCGGCAACAGTGGAATCAGAAGCACTGCCACTGGAAAAAACGGGCGCCGCCTGCACATTACTCGCATACAGGCCTGAAAAAATAAAGACACCGCTGCTTAAAAAAATCATAATTTTTTTCTCTAACTGAACTTTTCGGGATTTAGACAATTCCCCACCTCTTTTCCTTAAATAGTTACTTGCTTTGTATAGTATGCTGAAACAATAAATCTGCCCCGCATCTATTTTTTATAAAGCTGTTCTGTTTTTTAGGCTGACCTCTGCTTTCTCCATCGTCTTTTCATTCGTAATAATTTAAGTAATTTTAGTTTAATTAATTTATAAACCTTAATACTTAATACTATTTATATGGATTATTTTTGCCATATTAACATATTTTCTTTGCACCTTGCAAGATATTTTTATTACAATTAAGCACTTTTTTATAATTCTTATAATTTTTATAACTGTTACATTTAAAATTTCAAAAAATGATCCCTTATCTGCCGCTGTGGCAAAGGGATCATTTTTTGAAATCAGATGAGCAGCAGCAAGCTTTCTGCTGAAAATATCGCTGCTGCTTTCTATTTAAATGCTGTGAAACGGGCAAAACTGTACTGTTACTGCTGTTGTTCGCCTATGGGCTGAAAGGAAAACGCCCCTAGATCGTTCTGCTTATCGAAAACGAATATAAACAGCAGAGCTTTCTCCTTACTGTATTTAGCCAGATAAGTCAGGCGGTCGCCGTCAGCATACCGCTGATAGGCCAGGAACCTGTTTTCGCGCTGCTCGCCGTAGCTGCGGCGCAGATTATTTTTCACACTGCCGAAAGTTTTTTCATCCAGCTCTGTTTGCAGCTTCGCTGACATCAGCTGGCGTATGCCGGCATATTCCATCCCGTTCTGACCGTTTAAGGCGGCAAATACCTTAACTACTGCCTGCTGCTGTTTGTTCAGGTCAGCGCCGTCGCTGGCCAGGCAAACACTGGTCATAGCCAGACTTATGACCAGACATAGGATAAAGCTCCAGATCTTTTTCATACTTACTGCTCCTCTGCTCAGAAAGTTTGCCCCAGCCTTGCAGGCCGGGGCAAGTATAGTATTTTCTGTATTTACTTTTCTACCTGTGCTCGCAGGTATTCGATTTCACGGCTTTGTTTTTCCATTTCTCTGCTTTGTTCTTCGACCTTGGCCAGCAGCAGCTGGATCTTTTCATCCTGCGCCGCTAAAGAATTATCTACTTCTTTACGGGTATAGATGATATCTCTCGGTTCTGCCTTGCGGTCTCTAGAGCGGTCCAGTGCAAAATTGACGCCGAAGTTGCCCATTTTACTGCCGCCTTCGGAAATGCCCAGCCCCAGTGAGAACATTACTTTTTCGTTGGGGGCGTAGAAGCCGCCGACTGCTAATGCGCTTTTGCCGCCGTAGCCGCCGTAGGCCATGGCCAGCTCGCCCTTGTTACCGTCCTGGAAGCGCGGATGCAGGCCTGCCATCGCTGCTGACAGCGCGCCGACCGTATCGATCTCGTCGCCCAGCTTGGTGATATCCTGATTGATATTATTGATGTCCTGCTTGACCTGATACAGCTGGCTGCCATTGACGGCGTCCATCGAGGTAGCGCTGACTTCGCCTGCCGCTACATTGCCGATCGTAGTGCCACTGCTGCCTTCCAGCGTGATTTTACCGGTGTTGATATTACCGCCGCTGTCCACGTCATATTTGACTGCGGTATCATAAACGGTTTTCAGCTGATCTTCCGACGCAGCCTGCCCGGAAACGTAATTATCTGCGTCCCAGGTAGTATTGGTCAGACCGCCGATTGTGCCGGAACCGCCGTCGATAGTGATCTTATCGGCAGTTATCATGCCGTTGGTGCCGTTCATATTGATATTACCGGTGCTGACAGTGCCATTTGTACCGTCGATAGTGACTTTATTGGCACCGCTGCCGATCTCAACGACATCATTCAATTTCAGTTCGTGATGGTCGCCGCCGTCAGCGTTAGTGCTTTTTTCGATCAGGATATTGTTGTCGACAGCTTCCATAGTTGTATGCTTAGCTGCCAGCTCGGCCGCTTCCGCAGCTTTATCATGGATCGCTTTCAGCTGGTCTTCGGTCGCTGCCTGCCCGGATACATAATTGTCCGGGTCCCAGGTAGTATTGGTCAGGCCGTTTATCGTGCCTTCATCATCTTTATTGATCGTCACGCCGCCGGCAGTTATCGAGCCGTCGCTGCCGTCGATGACCACATTGCCGTTACCGACATCTATCTTGCCATCGCCGGTGCCGTCGACATTGACGCCAGTACCGATCTGCAGTTCGTCAGCCAGCTTCACTTCATAATCAGTGCCGCCGCTGCTGTTCGTGGTAGGCGTAACGACGACGTTGCTGTCGCCTGCCGAAACAGTAGCCTGCTGCGCTGCTTTCTGCGCTACTTCATACAGCTGGCTGCCGTTGACGGCATCGGTAGAAGTTGCGCTGACCTGCCCTGCCGCTACATTTTGTATCTGACGGGTCGCCCCGGAGCTGCCTACGCTGACAACACCCACGACGTCGCTGACGCCGGCCCATTTAGTATAGCTGCTGTTGCCCGTAACGCTGTTGATCGCAGTCGCTGCAGAATTACTGCCCAAAGCAACGCTGTTAGCCAGCGAGATACTGGTATCGTTACCAAGCGCGAAGGAATCATCAGCTCCGGTGCTGATCGTATTGCCGTTGCCGACAGCGGAACTGGAATTAGCAGCAATATTATTGCCATAGCCAAAAGCATGGGACGAATTGCCGCCTACATTATTAAAAAGGCCTACCGCCGTTGAATAATCGCCGCTGACAGCGTTATCATAACCCAGGGCATTGGAAACATAGCCGCTGATATTATTGCTGTGGCCAAAAGCGCTGGCGAATTCAGCAGTCACCTCGTTATTATTGCCGAAGGCACTGGAGGCGTAGCCGCTGACTCTGTTGCCGGCGCCGACAGCATTAGTGTATTCTTCTGATGCTGTATTTTCATTGCCGATAGCGTTGGATTTGACGCCGCTGGCAGTATTCTGATAGCCTACGGCGCTGGCATAACTGCCGGAAGCCGTATTCATACTGCCGATAGCGTTGCCGACATAGCCCGAGGCCGCATTGCCATAACCAAAAGCACTGGCATAATTAGCAGACGCGTTATTGCTGGCGCCCACAGCACTGCCGAGATAGCCGACCGTTGTGTTCTGATAGCCCAGAGCACTGGCAAAGGACCCCGAAGCGTTATTGTTGACGCCGAAAGCGCTGGAGGAAGAACCCGACGCCTTGTTCAAAGCACCGAAAGCATTGGCATATTCGTTGCTCACTTCGTTGGAACGACCCACGGCGCTGGCCGAAACCGCGCTGGCCGTAGCCCTGTTCTGATAGCCGATCGCCGAAGCGGCAAAAGCCTGCGCCTGGTTATTATAGCCGATCGCGTTAGTATAATTGCCGCTGGCGGTATTATTATAGCCAAAAGCATTACTGATCTCGCCGCTGACGGTATTATTTGAACCTACGGCCGCACTGCGAATATTGCTGACCGTATTCTCCGTACCGAAAGCGCTGGCAAAATTACCGGCGATATTATTATTGTAGCCAGACGCGATAGCATGCTCGCCGCCGACCTTATTGCCGTAGCCAAAGGCACTGGCATAGCTGGCAGTAGCTTCATTATACACACCGTAAGCATTGGCATAGGCGCCGGAAGCCACATTCGAGGTACCGATGGCGTTGGCCAGATAGTTGGAAGCCGTATTATCATAACCGACCGCCGAACCAAAATCGCCTGTAACCACGTTTTTCACACCCAGCGCACTGCCCGCATAGGCCTTAGCCTCATTTTCATGCCCGAAAGCACTGGCATAACGCTCCGTCGCTTTGTTCTGCGCACCGAAGGCCTGGGAATCCTGAGCCGTAGCTTCGTTTAAATAACCGAAAGCCTGGGCATTATGGCCGCTGGCAGTATTGCTGATACCGACAGCGCCTGCCGAGATCCCTGAAGCCGTATTCTTATTTCCCAGCGCCGTAGCATCGTTAGCTGTAATATTGTTGCCGAGCCCGATCGCGCTGGAATTCTCTCCGATCGCATAGTTATCATTGCCGATCGCAGTAGAATACATCGCCATTGCCTGATTATTATTACCGATCGCACTGCCTCCGGTAGCGATCACCTGATTATTGCGTCCCATTGCTACGGCCTCTGCTGCCGAAATGGTATTGGTAAAACCAAACGCCACTGATTCATTGCCGCTGACATTATTCAAATAACCAAAGGCGCTCGTACCGATACCATCCGCCAGATTGCCGGTACCGAAAGCATTGGAATTATCCGAATTCGCCTTATTGGCAGTACCAAAAGCGTTACTGTCCAAGCCATTGGCCACATTATCCTTACCAATAGCATTAGACCCGATGCCATTAGTGATATTGCCGCTGCCGATCGCGTTCGATTCATTGGCATAAGTGTTGTTTTTACTGCCGATGGCATTGGAATCCTCGGCCAAAGCCTGGTTATTCGCGCCGATCGCATTGCTGTTATCAGAAATAGCATGATTGTTATAACCTACAGCATTGGTATTCTCACCGCTGGCGTTATTATTTACGCCGGCAACAGTCGAATTGGTCCCGGTTCCATCCGCAAAAACAGCCGCGGCATAAACGTCGCCTGCACAAAACCCCGAAATCGCAAACAAACTGCTGCTCAAAAAAACTATGATTTTTTTCTCTAACTGGTATCTTTTGGATTTAGACAACTGTCTCACTCCTTCATCATCAATTTTTACTTCAAATTTTTATCTTTCATCGCACAGGGGCAGCAGGCGTGTTACAGCCTGACTTCTACTGAAAATGATTGCCCTGGCTTTTGCCTTTCCCGCTCCTTTCTGTAAATTTTTCACGCTGATTGCAAGACCCCGATTATACATAAAGGGTTGTTTGGAAATAATATTTTAAACAAAGGAAGCGACTGTATTCCCTGTCTAAAAACGTTCATCAAAGCTGCGTCTTTAAAACGCAGCGTGTATTTGGGTTTGCCGCTCTGCTTTTTTCGCAAAGCGGCACTTATGGGGAAATATTTTCAAGCAAGACGGAGGGTCGCAACGTCTTGGTGAAAACCTTACTCATCCTGTCTACTTTCGCAATATTTTAATTAATTCTTGTTTTGATAATTTCTTATTCCTTATACTTAATAGTATCTATATAGAT
>ERZ773277.648-NODE-648-length-36810-cov-15.058686_pt1 | contig 36810 bp, 36 predicted proteins | sample MGYA00511957_ERZ773277 | MGnify/ENA primary metagenome ERZ773277 (study PRJEB29015, sample SAMEA2737800) | human gut metagenome | biome: human gut; feature: human-associated habitat; material: faeces | place: China | collected 2012 ... | reverse complement strand
AGACGAACGTCTTCTGAAACATGATCTTTGCTCTCCCATACAATAATTCTTCTTCAACTATTCTTATTATTAATTCAAGACCAACCGTTACCGTTTCTTAATTCTCCCCTCCAAACTCCTAAAACTCTACACTTTCTACGGCTATCTTCACGTAAATCATTATCTTTGCGCCCGTGTATCATGATAATATGTAACTAACTATAGTCTGAATGAAACAGTACAAAACCGTAAACAACCTCGTGGGTTGGATCACTTTCCTGATCGCCGCAACCGTCTACTGCATGACGATAGAGCCCACAGCCAGTTTCTGGGACTGCCCGGAATTCATCACCACCGCCTATAAACTGGAAGTAGGCCATCCCCCCGGAGCACCCTTCTTTATGCTCACCGCCAACCTTTTCACACAATTCGTCAGCGATCCGGCACTGGTAGCCAAAATGGTGAACTACATGAGTGCGCTGATGAGCGGTGCCTGCATCCTGTTCCTTTTCTGGAGCATCACGCATCTGGTTCGTAAACTCGTCATCACAGACGAAACGAACATCACCCGCGGACAACTGATCACCGTCATGGGATCGGGACTGGTAGGCGCATTGGCCTATACATTCAGCGATACATTCTGGTTTTCGGCCGTAGAAGGCGAAGTATACGCCTACTCTTCCATGTTTACGGCCATCGTTTTCTGGCTGATATTGAAATGGGAAGACGTAGCCGACCAGCCGCATAGCGACCGCTGGATCATCCTGATCGCCTATCTGACCGGGCTCAGCATCGGTGTGCACCTGCTCAACCTGCTCTGTCTGCCGGCCATCGTACTGGTATACTACTACAAGAAAGTGCCGGGCGCCAACGCCAAAGGATCTCTGCTGGCACTGGCCGGCTCCATGGTATTGGTGGCAGCCGTACTTTATGGTATTGTTCCCGGTGTCGTAAAAGTAGGCGGCTGGTTCGAACTGCTGTTCGTCAACTCACTGGGCATGCCGTTCAACACCGGTGTCATCGTTTATGTAGCCCTGCTGGCAGCCGCCATCATCTGGGGTATATACGAAAGCTACAACGAGAAGAGCCGCACCCGCATGAACCTCTCTTTTCTGCTGACCATCGCCATGCTCGGTATCCCCTTCTACGGGCACGGAGCAAGTGCTGTCATCATCGGTATCCTGGTGCTGGGAGTACTGGCGGCCTACCTCTTCGCGTCAAAGCTGAACGAAAAGATACGCATGTCGGCCCGTACCATGAACACCGCCCTGCTCTGTACGATGATGATCATGGTGGGATACTCCTCGTATGCCCTGATCGTGATCCGCTCGGTAGCCAATACACCGATGGATCAGAACTCCCCGGAAGACATCTTCACGCTGGGTGAGTATCTGGGACGCGAACAGTACGGAACCCGTCCGCTGTTCTACGGACCGGCCTACTCCTCGAAAGTGGCCCTCGATGTGGAAGACGGCTATTGCGTACCCCGCCAGAAAAGTACAGACACCAAATACGTCCGTAAAGAGAAAACCTCACCCGACGAAAAAGACTCTTACGTTGAACTGCCGGGACGTGTGGAATATGAATACGCGCAAAACATGCTCTTCCCCCGCATGTACAGCTCGGCACACACCGCCTACTATAAGTCCTGGCAAGATATCACCGGCTACGACGTGCCCTACGATCAATGCGGAGAGATGCTGATGGTGAACATGCCAACCCAGTGGGACAACATCAAGTTCTTCTTCTCCTACCAGCTCAACTTCATGTACTGGCGCTACTTCATGTGGAACTTTGCCGGACGGCAGAACGACATCCAAAGCAGCGGCGAAATAGAACACGGCAACTGGATCACCGGCATACCGTTCATCGACAACCTTCTGTATGGCGACCAGAACATGCTCCCGCAAGAACTGAAAGACAACAAGGGACACAACGTTTTTTATTGTCTCCCCCTCATACTGGGAATCATCGGACTCTTCTGGCAGGCATGGCGCGGTCAGAAAGGTATCCAGCAGTTCTGGGTGGTATTCTTCCTGTTCTTCATGACCGGTATCGCCATTGTGCTTTACCTCAACCAGACACCCGGACAGCCGCGCGAACGTGACTATGCCTACGCCGGTTCCTTCTATGCCTTTGCCATCTGGATCGGCATGGGTGTGGCGGGCATCGTACACCTGCTGCGCAACTACATGAAGGAAGTCCCCGCAGCAGCCCTCACGTCGGCAGTCTGCCTGCTCGTACCCATACAGATGGCGAGCCAGACCTGGGACGACCACGACCGCAGCGGACGCTACGTGGCACGCGACTTCGGACAGAACTACCTGATGTCACTTCAGGAAAGCGGCAACCCGATCATCTATACCAACGGTGATAACGATACCTTCCCGTTGTGGTACAACCAAGAAACCGAAGGCTTCCGCACCGACGCACGTACCTGTAACCTGAGCTACCTCCAGACCGACTGGTACATCGACCAGATGAAACGTCCGGCCTACGACTCTCCGGCACTGCCCATCACTTGGGACAGAACGGAATACATGGAAGGTCAAAACGAATACGTCCCCATCCGTCCGGACTTCAAGAAGCAGATCGACAAAGCCTACAAAGCCGCCGAAGAAGAGGTGCTGAACGGCAAGAATCCGGAAGCACTGAACAATATTCGTGCCCAGTTCGGCGATAATCCTTACGAGCTGAAGAACATCCTGAAATATTGGGTACGCACCAAAGACGGACAAGCAGTGATACCGACCGACAGCATCGTTGTCAAAATCGACAAAGAAGCCGTTCGCCGTTCGGGTATGATGATTCCGGAGGCATTGGGTGACTCCATCCCCGACTACATGCACATATCGCTCAAAGACGAAAAGGGTAACCCGAAACGGGCTCTCTACAAGAGCGAGTTGATGATGCTCGAAATGCTGGCAAATGCCAACTGGGAACGCCCCATTTACATGGCCATCACCGTCGGTACGGACAATCAGCTGAACATGCGCGAGCATTTCATTCAGGAAGGTCTGACATACCGCTTCACACCGTTCGATACGGAAGCTCTCGGAGCCACCATCGACAGTGAAAAGATGTACGACAACCTGATGAACAAGTTCAAGTTCGGAGGCATCGACAAACCCGGCATCTACATCGACGAGAATGCGATGCGCATGTGCTACACCCATCGCCGCACCTTTGCCCAACTGATCACCCAGCTGATGAAAGAAGGCAAAAAGGACAAAGCGCTGGCAGCACTGGAATACGCCGAAAAGATGATTCCGGCTTTCAACGTGCCCTACGATGTACAGAACGGAGCACTCGAAATGGCAGAAGCTTACTACCAGTTGGGAAACAATACGAAAGCCGACCAGATTATCGATGAACTGGCAAACAAGTCTGTAGAATACCTCACCTGGTACCTCAGCCTGGACGACAATCATCTGCTCATGTCGCAGCGTGAATTTATCATGCACCTCAGCGCACTGGATATGGAAGTCAAAATGATGGAGAAATATAAGTCGAAACTCGCCGGTAACTATACCCCGAAGGTGAACGAACTATATAACATATACGTGGGACGCATGAAAGCCCACCAGTAATCTGTAACCGAAGGAGATGTTTATAGAGCAACCGCCTTGGTTTTTCCGCGCAATCTATCCCGACGCCATCTTCCGGATGGACCCTGACGAAAAGGCTGTTTACCTGACCTTTGACGACGGTCCCATCCCGGAAGTGACGCCTTGGGTACTGGAACTGCTGGACAAACACAACATCAAGGCAACCTTTTTCATGGTAGGCGACAACATCCGTAAGCACCCGGATGTGTTCCGTATGGTAGTAGAGCGCGGACACCGCATCGGCAACCATACGTTCAACCATATCCGCGGATTCGAGTATCTGTCGTCAAACTATCTGGCCAACACGGACAAGGCCAACGAGATGATGAAAACGGATCTGTTCCGCCCACCCCACGGACATATGCGCTGGATGCAATATATGACGTTGAAGCGTCACTATAAAATCATCATGTGGGATCTTGTCACACGAGACTACAGTAAGAAGCTGCGTCCGCCGCAAGTGCTGGCCAATGTGATGAGATATGCCCGCAACGGGTCTATCATAACCTTCCATGATTCGCTGAAGTCCTGGAACAACGGAAACCTGCAATATGCGCTTCCCCGTGCCATCGACTTCCTGAAAGAAGAAGGATACGAGTTTAGGTTACTATAATGGAAACGAAGATAAACAGTAAAGCCCTGAAAGCCGAAGCCTTGCGCCTCGGCTTTTCTGCTTGCGGCATAGCCCCGGCCGAGCCAATCGATCAAGCCCATCAGAATGCTTTGAAAATGTGGCTGGATGCGGACCGGCAAGCCGGAATGACTTATATGGCGAATCATTTCGACAAACGCTGCAACCCGGCTTTGCTGGTCGAAGGCACTCGTTGCGTGGTTTCCGTAGCACTAAACTATTACCCCGCCACCCGTATACCTGACGGGGAATATCAATTCGCGTGGTACGCTTACGGGAAGGACTATCACGATCTCATGCGTGAAAAACTGGCTGCCCTGTTCCGCTTTATACAAGAATCAGACGTACCGGAGCTGAACGGACGCATGTTCTGTGACACCGCGCCCGTACCGGAACGTTATTGGGCCTGGCGTGCCGGCCTCGGGTGGATCGGAAAGAACACCCAGCTGATCATTCCCCATGCCGGTTCCACTTTCTTCTTAGGCGAGCTTTTTCTGAATGCGGAAGCCGATACATACGACCGGCCTCAACCCAATCGCTGCGGCCGATGTAACCGTTGCCTGCAAGCATGCCCTACAAAAGCTTTAGAGACGCCATACAGCCTGAATGCACACCGTTGCCTTTCATACCTCACCATCGAGAATAAAAGCGAAATTCCGGACTCTATCGCTCCCTTTATGGGAAACCGTGTGTATGGGTGTGACGAATGTCAGAAAGCTTGTCCCTGGAACCGGTTTGCCACTCCCTGCCGGACACCGGAACTGCAACCCTCACCGGAGTTCATGAACATGAAGAAAGAAGACTGGAAGCAACTGAGCGAAGAGAAATACAGAGCCCTCTTCAAAGGCAGTGCCGTGAAGAGGGCCAAATATAGCGGGCTGATAAGGAATATAAGACAAATGGAAGACTAAGAAACGGGCTATAAGCAGCTTCCGGCAGCACTCTTATTTTACTGTAACCGTCAGCGGATTGCGAACCTTCTGTGCAAAATCGGCCATATACGCATTCCAGGCAGCGCTATCTTTTATGTCGGCTTTGCTCCAGGCGGCCCCCCAGTAGTAAGTAAAGTCCGCTCCCGGTTCGTACTCACTGATTGCCAGCACATGCCCGTCGGCACCTCCACGCAGTTCCTTCTTTTCTTTCTCCGGGAAGAGAACTGCTTTTGCCTCCTTCACCAAAGTAGGAAACGCAGCACCGACAAAGATCTTACCATTGTCACCACCGGCATTATCCGTCGGATCCACATAAGTCATGTATCCGTTTGCCGCATCTGCAACAATGGCCCCATCGGGTTCGTGCAATACAATACCGACGGCTAAAGGCATCGTCTCCTTCAGGTTCGTATAAGAGACAACTGTTTTATTGCAATATGAACCCGCATCCAATGTAATGATCCGTGTCTCGATAATAGTAGAATCTCCTTTTACGACCAATGGATTGTATACCAGTTTCACAGTAAAACGCAACGGACCGTTATCCAGTATCTCCTGGGTAGCGTAATAATACGGATAAACGATTGTATCCCCTGCCATCAATGCAGTCGTACCTCCCCCCAACGTAGGGCCGACCTTATAACAATCCAGCCCGTTGCCATGGTCCACATGATAAGAGACAGAGCGGTAAAGTTCCTGCGCGGCTTTGGGGTCCGTCTTTCCAAGTTCGGCTATTTTAGCTTTCATATCCGGATTCAGTTCGCCTTCATAACGGGCTTCCACCACCGGCTCAGTAGTATTATACTTCGTCCAGATATCATATCCGAAAGCACGCTCTCCGGTTTCCTGCAAAGCAGGCCCATAAGCACGAAAAGCCGTCAGATCGTTCTCCCAGGCCACGTCATCCACCCGTTCGGGATAATATCTTCCACAAGCCTTCACCGGGCACTCTTGAGGAATACCCGCTTTTATCGTATAAACGGTTGAGCCATTCGCTTGCACAGTGACCGGAAATATCACTTTCTCGTCAGAAGTTATTTGATAGGGCACTTGCTGTCCTTCGGCATCTACCACTACTATCTGTGCCGTATCGGGTAAATGCAATTTAGAGGAAACCTCACCCATGGAAACTTCTACCATCTCGCCGCTTCGTTCCAGTGAGGTGGCATTGGACACCGTGACAGATACTGTTCTGCCCGCTTCGTTACAAGCCAGGCACAACAAAACGGCTGCGACAAAAAGAAAAACTTTCTTCATTGATTCAATTGTATTGATCAGATTCATTAAGGTTGTTTACCGATATAAGCCAAAATACCGCCATCTACATAAAGTACATGACCGTTCACAAAATTCGAAGCATCCGAAGCCAAAAAGACAGCCGGCCCCATCAGATCCTCCGGTGTTCCCCACCGGGCAGCGGGAGTCTTGGATATTATGAATGAATCAAACGGATGGCGCGAACCGTCCGACTGCACTTCACGCAAAGGTGCTGTCTGAGGTGTAGCGATATACCCCGGGCCTATGCCATTACACTGAATGTTGAATTCTCCATATTCGGATGCAATGTTGCGTGTGAGCATCTTCAACCCACCCTTGGCAGCAGCGTAGGCAGATACAGTCTCACGTCCCAGTTCACTCATCATCGAACAGATATTGATGATTTTTCCATGCCCTTTCTTAATCATCGAAGGGATAACAGCCTTCGACACGATAAACGGAGCATTCAGATCTACGTCGATCACCTGACGGAATTGCTCTGCCGTCATCTCACACATCGGTATACGCTTGATGATACCCGCATTATTCACCAAAATGTCAACCACTCCCACTTCTTTCTCGATCTGTGCAACCAAAGCATTCACCTGCTCCTCGCTGGTGACGTCACACACATATCCCCTGGCCTCGATTCCCAATTCTTTGTATGCGGCCAAGCCTTTATCAACCAGCTCCCGGCTGATGTCATTAAATACGATCTTCGCTCCTGCCTCCGAGAAAGCAGTAGCCAAGGCAAAGCCAATGCCGTAAGATGCACCTGTGACCCATGCCACTTTGCCCTCTAATGAAAAGTTTACCATACTTATAATGTTTTTAAAAACTTATCTCACTTTCATTTCCTAAAAGGAACTTCCACACCGGACAGTTTATTTCAAGTCCGTAATTAATGAAAAGTCCTGATCACCATAATCAAGATTCTCACCTCCCATACCCCAGATAAAAGTATAATTGTGAGTTGCCGCAGCCGAATGGATAGACCACTCCGGTGACAAGACTGCCTGATCGCCCTTCATCCACACATGACGGGTTTCGTCAACCTCACCCATAAAATGGCACACAGCATGCTCTTCCGGTACTTCAAAATAGAAATAAGCCTCCATACGACGGCTATGGACATGTGCAGGCATCGTATTCCACACACTTCCCGGAGCCAGTTCGGTCATCCCCATCTGCAACTGACAGGTGGGCAACACCTGATTTACCAGCATCTTGTTGATATTACGATGATTCGAACCTTCCAACGTTCCCATTTCAGCAACTACAGCATCGGCTTTAGTCACCTTTTTATCGGGATAATTGCGATGAGCGACCAGTGAATTAAAATAAAATTTAGCGGGATGTGCAGCATCCGTACTCTCAAAGGTAACGTCCCGGTCACCTGCCCCCAGATAAAGTGCCTCTTTATAATCTAACTGAAATATCGCATCACCCGCCCTCACGATACCGGGACCCCCGACATTGAAAATACCCATTTCACGACGGGTCAGAAAATAAGGAGCTTTCAAAGGATCGATAGCTTCCAATTTCAACACTTCCTCTACCGGCATGGCCCCACCTACCACCATACGGTCGTACATGGAATATACCATGTTTACTTCATCGGCTGAAAAAACCTTTTCTATCAGAAAATCTCTTCTAATTCTCTTGGTGTCGTAGCTTCTTGCATCTTCCGGATGGGCAGCATAGCGAATCTCATAGTTTGTTTTCATATTTCTTATTTATAAGTTTACATTAGGTGTCGCTCAGATAAACTCCGTTTACGCACACGACGCAAAAATAAGAAAAGAAAACGGGATTTGGGAATAAATCATACTCCAATTATCATGAATAAATCAATAACATCAATCTTTCGGATAATTGGGACTATAAAGTAAGGTTTGATCTCTTACCGCCAGCTTTCCATCTTTTACAAACTCTGTTCCTCTCTCTTGCAAGTGGTCGACCATCGCTTTACGCATTTCAACCAGCCTATCTGCATAACGACTATTTCCGGAAAGGTTCTTCTGTTCACCGGGATCTGAACTTAAATCGAACAGTTGCTCTTCACCCGTATGAATAAACCAGATATACTTCATTTTACCATCAGTCAACGCACACCAATAGTTATCGGCACTGTAGCAGGTGGCATGTTCCAGATCGATATATTTTCGCCAGCCGTTTTTATTTCCTGAAGCCAGGGCTACCAAAGATTTTCCATCCATATCATCCGGTACCGTCCCTCCCGCAAGTTCAATGAAGGTAGGTAAAAAGTCGCGTAGCTCTACTGGCTGTTCAATCCGCTTTCCTCTGATAGCCTGTGTAGTCATGGCAGAAGGCCATTTTATGATATAAGGAATCTTGGCCGACCCTTCGTATGCATAGGTTTTCCGCCAATGATAATGATCTCCCAACATATCACCGTGATCGGCCGTATAGCAAATGATTGCATTTTCGTACATTCCTTTCTCTTTCAGAGTCTGAATGATCTGTCCAATCTGGTCATCAATAAATGTCACATTTGCATAATAATGGCGTCGTGAATTGACAGCATACTCTTCGCCTAAATTTGCAAAAGCCGCATCCTTTGAAACCCGTTCCGTATCTTTGCGTTCAGCATATTTCCCACACCAATCTCCAACGAACGGTACAGGAATATCTACCTTCTCATACATATCCAAATATCGTTTCGGAGGATCGTACGGACTATGAGGACGAGCAAAAGAGACCTTGAGGAACAAAGGTTGATCGCTATCATAATTGCGTATCAATTCACAAGCTGTCTGACCTGTCCAGGCCGTAGGATGCAGCCTCTCTTCAAGTTTATAAGTCCCGGCATTATGATTATTCCAGCCGATTCCTGTTAAATCCGGATTCTTCCCGGGAGCTTGCAACTGAAACCATTCCCGATAGTCACTGATAAAATCACGGGTTTCACTGCGCCCGCTCTCGTCGACCAACGTAGCATGAAAACCATGTAAAGCTTTCTGTGGAAACCAGTGCATCTTTCCTATCCCGAAAGTGTAGTAACCCAAGTCACGCAACATCTGAGGCATTTCATATTTATATTTGGAAGCCACCTTCCCATATCCCAGCATCCCATGGTGCCATGGAGACATCCCCGTGAGCAAACCGGCACGTGCAGGCGTACTACTGGGTGCAGAACTGTAACCACACACAAACAAACTGCCTTCCTGAGCCAGTTTATCTATATTAGGAGAAATAACCGCCTTATTGCCCATGCAATGTAAAGCATCTCCACGATGTTGGTCACTCATAATAAAAATGATATGCGGCTTCCCTCCCTTTGTGGCAGGAGCCTTTGACAGTTTGGAAGAATCATTACCGGTCTCTTTGCTTTCGCCATTAAACGCATAGGTTGACGGAGAGGCTGCCAAACCTGCTCCCACGGCAAGTGAACATTTCAGAAAATCGCGACGTTTCATTGATTATCAGACTTTAGTATTAACGAATAGGCAAAAATAGGTAAAAAGAAAGAGAAAGAAGAGAAATTTAAGATAATAAAAATCCACCGGGAGTTCTTTCCTTTGTTCTTCGAAAAACATAAAGGCCACAGAGAAGGCAACAAGAAGATAAAGAACAGATTATAGAATAGAATTTCATCCGGTACAAAATACTAAAATATCGAAAGAGGACCTACTGAGGACAGTAATTCAAATTAGCGTTTTATTCGGTGACATAAAGGGATACAAAAAAAGCCCTAAAACTGTCTGTTTTAGGGCTTTTTTATAAAATATATCCGATTGTATGTTGTCCTACCAAGATTCGAACTTAGACAAACAGAACCAAAAACTGTTGTGCTACCATTACACCATAGGACAAGCTATTGCGCTTTCTGTTAAAAAGCGATGCAAAGATAATGCCATGCAAGCTATTTTCCAAATATTTTTAGACTTTTTTGTATAATAAGTCTCGTTAGCCGAAGCGAATTGCTACCTTTGTACTTACAGAAATCAATAAAGTAAACAAATAAATTCAGTAAGTATGAGAAAACTTTTTGTATGTATTGCACTGGGTCTCACCACGCTTACCGGCAATGCCGCATCACCGCTATGGATGCGCGATGTACAGATTTCGCCGGACGGAACAGAAATAGCGTTTTGCTACAAAGGAGACATTTATAAGGTATCTGCCGGAGGAGGAACAGCCATCCAGCTCACAACACAGCCTTCGTATGAATGTACCCCCATTTGGTCACCCGACAGTAAACAAATAGCTTTTGCCAGTGATCGTAATGGCAACTTTGATATTTTTGTAATGCCTGCGACAGGAGGTACAGCACAAAGACTGACTACTCATTCTTCATCCGAACTGCCTTCGGCTTTTACACCGGATGGAAAATACATTCTCTTTTCAGCATCCATCCAGGATCCGTCACAAAGTGCTTTGTTCCCGACAACAGCCATGACAGAACTATACAAGGTTCCCGTGAACGGAGGACGTACGGAGCAGGTACTGGGTACTCCGGCCGAAGCCGTTTGTTATGCGCCATCAGGAGAGTTCTTTCTCTATCAGGATCGTAAAGGTTTTGAAGATGAATGGCGGAAACACCACACTTCGTCCATCACCCGCGACATTTGGCTGTACGACACTAAAACAGGAAAACATACCAACCTGACCAATCATGCCGGAGAAGACCGCAATCCCGTACTTTCACCGGATGGAAAAAGCGTATATCTTTTAAGCGAACGGAAAGGGTCATTTAATGTTTATAGTTTTCCATTGGACAACGCACAAGACCTTAAAGCAGTAACATCGTTCAAAACACACCCGGTACGTTTCCTGTCAATGAGTCACGGCGGAACGCTATGCTACGCATACGACGGAGAAATATATACCCAAAAGGATAATGCCACTCCACAGAAAATAAACATAGATATTGTCCGTGATGATCAGGACAAAATAGCAGACCTGACTTTTACAAACGGGGCAACATCAGGGACTGTATCACCGGATGGGAAGCAAATTGCATTTATCGTACGGGAAGAAGTATTTGTAACCTCAACTGATTATGTAACTACAAAGCAAATCACCCATACACCCGCACGCGAAGCCGGGTTAACATTTGCTCCGGACAATCGTACACTGGCTTACGCAAGTGAGCGTAACGGCAACTGGCAACTTTTTCTTGCTAAAATAGCCCGTAAGGAAGAAGCTAATTTCCCCAATGCCACCATCATCGAAGAAGAGGTGCTGTTACCATCCGCAACCGTGGAACGGGCCTATCCGCAGTTCTCACCGGACGGTAAAGAGCTGGCATTTATAGAGGAGCGTAACCGTTTGATGGTAATCAATTTGGATACGAAAAAAGTTCGTCAGATCACCGATGGTTCCACCTGGTTCAGCACAGATGGAAACTTCGACTATCAATGGTCACCTGACGGCAAATGGTTCACCCTCGAATTTATCGGCAACCGACACGATCCTTATTCGGATATAGGATTGGTAAGTGCAAAGGGTGACAGTCCGATTACCAACCTGACCAACAGCGGTTACATGAGCGGATCTCCCCGTTGGGTACTGGACGGCAATGCCATTTTGTTCACAACCGAACGATATGGTATGCGTGCACATGCTTCCTGGGGTTCACAGAATGATGCCATGCTGGTATTTCTCAATCAAGATGCTTTCGACAAGTTCCGCCTGAGCAAAGAAGATTATGAATTGCAAAAAGAACTGGAAAAGGAACAACAGAAAGACAAAGAAAAAGCCTCAATTGACCTGAAAAAAGATAAGAAGAAGGATCCCCAAACAGATACTGAGAAGAAAGATGAGATCAAAAATATCCTAGTAGAACTGAATGGCCTTGAGGATCGCATCATACGCCTCACTCCCAACTCTTCGAACCTGGGCAGTACTATTATCTCAAAAGACGGCGAAACTCTCTACTATCTGTCAGCATTCGAGGGCGGATTTGATCTATGGAAAATGGATCTCCGTAAAAAAGAGACCAAACTGCTTCATAAAATGAATGCCGGATGGGCTTCTATGGATATGGACAAAGATGGAAAATCCCTGTTTGTCCTGGGAGGTAATGCCATGCAAAAGATGGACCTCAGCGGAGAAACCCTGAAGCCGATCAACTATAAGGCAGAGATGAAAATGGATCTGGCTGCTGAACGAGAATATATGTTCGACCACGTATATAAGCAACAACAGAAACGTTTCTACAACACCAACATGCACGGAGTAAACTGGGATACCATGTCTGCTGCTTATCGTAAATTTTTGCCACACATCAATAATAACTATGACTTTGCCGAATTACTCAGCGAATGGCTGGGAGAACTGAATGTATCACATACCGGCGGGCGTTTCTCTCCATCTATACCGGGAGATGCCACAGCCAGTCTGGGGGTACTTACAGATTGGAATTATAAAGGAAAAGGCGCATCGATCATGGAAGTGATTGAGAAGGGCCCTTTCGATCACGCCCGCTCGAAAGTAAAAGCCGGAACTATCATTGAAAAAATCAACGGACAGGAAATAACCCCTGAAACAGACTATCATACGTTATTGAACGACAAAGCAAACAAAAAGACACTCGTTTCATTATACAATCCGCAAAGCGGTGAACGGTGGGAAGAAGTAGTTATCCCGATCGGCAACGGAATACTCAATAATCTGCTCTACAAACGTTGGGTGAAACAACGCGCGGCCGATGTAGATAAATGGTCTGACGGACGTCTGGGATATGTACATATACAATCGATGGGTGATGACAGTTTCCGTTCCGTCTACTCAGATATTTTAGGAAAATACAATAATCGCGAAGGAATCGTTATCGACACCCGTTTCAATGGCGGCGGCCGCCTTCACGAAGATATTGAAGTATTGTTCAGTGGTAAAAAGTATTTCACCCAAGTCGTCCGCGGACGCGAAGCTTGCGATATGCCCAGCCGCCGATGGAACAAGCCGTCTATCATGCTAACGTGTGAAGCCAATTACTCGAATGCACATGGCACACCATGGGTATACAGCCATCAGAAACTAGGTAAATTGGTGGGTATGCCCGTACCGGGAACCATGACCAGCGTTTCTTGGGAACGTCTGCAAGACCCGTCTCTGGTATTCGGTATTCCTGTCATAGGCTATCGACTTCCGGATGGGAACTATCTGGAAAACACACAGTTGGAACCGGATATTAAAGTAGCCAACTCACCGGAAACAATCGTCAAAGGGGAAGATACACAATTGAAAACAGCGGTAGAAGAATTGCTGAAAGAACTCCCGGCAGGCAAAGGGAAAAAGCATTAACCTATCCACTCTATAAATAAAAAGGATGGATTCTAAGAATCCATCCTTTTTATTTATATCGAAACTTCACTTCTTCCATCGTCTGACACAAGACGGTGGAGAAAGAAGTTCTTTACTTTGCAATAATCAAATAATAGTTTTTCTTACCACGCTGAACCAACAGATACTTTTCATCAAGCAAGTCGGCAGTAGTAATCACCTGATCAAAAGCAGCCAGTTTCTCTTTATTCAAAGAGACACCGCCACCTTGAACCAATTTACGCATTTCACCTTTTGAAGCAAATACAGCGGCATTGTCGACAAACAAATCAACCGCTTTCACTCCCTCTACCAACGCATCACGTGAGATCTCAAATTGAGGAACACCTTCGAACACAGCCAACAATGTATCTTCATCCAGCTTTTTCAACGCATCGGAAGTGGCATTACCAAATAAGATATTGGATGCGTCTACTGCAGCATTGTAATCCTCTTCAGAGTGAACCATCACAGTTACTTCCTTTGCCAGACGTTTCTGGAGCACCCGCAAATGCGGAGCTTCATTATGTTCGGCAACCAGTCCGTCGATTTCTGCCTTATCGAGTGAAGTAAATATCTTAATATAGCGCTCAGCATCGGCATCACTCACATTGAGCCAGAACTGATAGAACTTGTAAGGAGAAGTATAACGAGGGTCCAACCAGATATTACCCGATTCGGTCTTACCAAATTTTCCACCGTCAGCTTTGGTGATTAACGGACAAGTCAATGCATAAGCCTCACCACCGTTAGTACGACGAATCAGTTCAGTACCGGTAGTGATATTTCCCCACTGATCAGAGCCTCCCATCTGCAGTTTACATCCTTTGGTTTCGTAGAGATGAAGAAAGTCATAACCTTGCAACAACTGATAGGTAAACTCAGTAAACGACAATCCGTCACGGGCTTCACCGTTCAGACGTTTCTTTACCGATTCCTTAGCCATCATGTAGTTCACAGTAATATGCTTACCTACTTCGCGGGCAAAATCCAGGAAAGTGAACTCCTTCATCCAATCATAGTTGTTCACTAGTTCAGCTCTGTTAGGAGCATCAGATTCGAAGTCCAAAAACTTAGCCAGTTGCTTTTTGATACAAGCCTGATTGTGACGCAGTGTTTCCTCATCCAGCAGATTGCGTTCGGCCGATTTACCCGAAGGATCGCCAATCATACCGGTCGCACCGCCAATCAAAGCCAATGGTTTATGACCACAACGCTGGAAGTGACGCAATATCATCACACCACATAAGTGTCCGATATGCAATGAATCGGCTGTCGGGTCAATACCCACATAAGCAGTCACCTGTTCTTTAGCCAATAACTCTTCTGTGCCGGGCATCATGTCATGCACCATTCCACGCCATCTTAGTTCTTCTACAAAATTCATCGAATGATAATAAGTTTTAAAGTTTAATTAGGGCAAAAGTACGACTCTTTATCGTAACAAGCAACTCTTATTGCCTAAAAAAGACGTTATTAATGTTTTGACGCACTTGTTGCATAAGTTTGCAAAGAGGTATCTCCAATAGCAAAGCAGCACGTTCATAAAGGCAATGAATATCTATCATACTTTCATCCGTTTCCAGAAATAAATATTCCAAGGGAATGCCCCAAAGCACTTCCTCTTGATATTTCTCACCCAATGAAACATAGATCCCTTCCCGGATGTACTGCAAAGCCAGTTCTTTCTTTCCACGGAACCCATGTATAATCCAGGGATTAGAGGGTTTCATTTTTTTCCTCAGGCAGATAATTTCGTTCGCCGAACGCACTGCATGAATCACCAACGGATATTTCATTTCGTGTGCAAGCATAGCCTGTTTCTCAAATACTTCCTGTTGCAACATATAGTCTGTCCGAACCAATTTGTCAAGACCGGCTTCACCTATTGCCAGAACCTGGGGACACTGTATCGCTGCAAGCAACATCTCCCACTGCCGGTCAAGGTTTTCACGAGTCAGATACCACGGATGAATTCCGACAGAATAATAAGCACCGGCCAACGGATCAAACTCTGCGGGCTGACAATTTTGTATCGCCTGTCCAAGTTCAACAGGCATCCGATGTGTATGTATATCGAGAATATCCATAGACTATTAAGGAACCGGATCGTATCCTGATCCACCCCAGGGATGACAACGGAGAATTCGTCTGACAGCAAGATAAAGTCCCTTAAAAGGGCCATGTTTCTTAATCGCTTCAATAGCGTATTGCGAACAAGTAGGAGTGAAACGACATGAAGGAGGAGTCATGGGCGAAATGCATGCTCTGTAAAAGTAGATAGGAAGCAACAATATATATGACAACAGGCGTTTCATACCAGTTTCTCACTAATACGAGCCAGTAGAATCTTCATCTTTTCCTCTATTTCGGCCGAGGACGTTAATTCGTCCGAAAGATAGATAAAGGCAATAGCCAACTGTTGCTGCTTATCAGTAAGAATCTGCAAAAGTTGATGTTTATGCATCCGGTAAGCCTCACGCAACTGGCGTTTCACCCGATTTCTTTTTACTGCACGTTTAAATCGTTTTTTCGAAACGCTCAGTAAAATAGATGCCTGAACATCTTGATTTTCAACAGGCATATACACCACACGCAACGGAAAGATGGAAAACGACTTTGAGCCGCCTGCAAACATCTTCTCAATCAGAATCTTACTATTCAGCCTTTCGGCTTTGCACAGGGTATTTGCCATAATAATAACAAACGGTAAACAATAAACAGTAAACAACGGACAGATAACTTAGCTTGTTCATCGTTCACCATTTATTGTTTACCGTTTCATTTATTTTCCTTTATTGTTTTCCTTAATAAACAAATCGAGGGCAGCCGTCATTGAAGGAGCTTTCACGTTAGGTGCTTCAAGATCAAGACGGAGTCCGGCATCACGAACAGCTTGTGCTGTAGTCGATCCGAATGTTCCGATCTTAATGTCCTTCTGATCAAAATCAGGGAAGTTCTTCTTCAGCGAAGATACTCCGGCAGGACTAAAGAATACCAACATATCATAATCAAACTCCTCTCCCTCCATGAAGTCATTGCTAACAGTACGATACATTACGCATTCCGTATGCTGGATGTTATTTTTATCCAGCAGATCCCTCACGTCATCGTTGTGTACATCCGACATCGGGACGAGATACTTTTCTGTTTTATGTTTCACAATCGAAGGAATCAGATCCTCGATCTTGCCCGTAGCACCAAAGAAGATCTTACGCTTACGATACTGCACATACTTCTGAATATAAAGAGCAACAGCTTCTGTTACACAGAAATACTTCATCGTCTCAGGGATCGTCACACGCAACTCCGTACAAAGATGGAAGAAATGATCAATCGCATGACGCGATGTAAATATAACAGCCGTATGATCTAAAATAGATACTTTCTGTTGTCTGAATTCTTTCGCAGAGACGCTCTCAACCTTGATAAAGGGGCGGAAATCTATTTTTACACCATACTTTTCAGCAATGTCGTAATAAGGAGATTTCTCTGAAGCAGGCTTTGGCTGCGACACTAATACTTTCTTAATTTTCAACGTCCTAAAAATTTATTATCAAAACATTATTTAGCTGAATCATACCTTGATACACTATCAGACAAGGTACGATTTCAAGGGCACAAAAGTATAAAATTAAAAGGAAAACCCCATAAATATTACAGGAAAAAAGCTTTAACCACTTGTAAAACATCAATATTTTAGTAAAAATTACCAAAACACAACCAATTGAAACTAAAAAGGTGACATTCAAATCAAAATAGACCAGAAACAAAACAAACGGAAATAAAGCGAATCCAAGGTAATAAATCAGCGTAGAATAAGACTCCAGCCATATATCGGTTTTGCTTTTGTCAAAAAACACCCATCCCAAAAACGAATATAAAATCCATTTAAACAAAAGATAGAGTAAACAAACAGCCACATAAACTCCCAAAAGTATATGCGGCGAAACACGCTCCATCAATGCGGGCCTGATATCATTAAAATAGTTAAAAATACAAACACCTCCAAGAACGCAGGTCTGCACGATAAGTAATAGCAAATAGCGCATGTCAGCCGCCGTAGAAGAAGCGAAAATGCTCGTTCTTTCACGATGTAACATAAAATCTTTCACCTGTTGCAACAGAAACTTCTTGCTGCGTGCCAACACATACGCAGAAACAAAAAAGCATCCCAACAGTATCATAGCCAACCCATCGTCAGTTCTTGGAGAATAAGGAATCGGCATACCCTCCGCCCCGGTCACGGTCTCACTTACCGCCTGTAAATCCACCCGGCTACCCAACGTATCCTGAGGAGCACCGGCTACACTAATTACATGCTGCACAGTATCTGCCTCCTGTGCGCCAAGAGAGTCCTGGACAAAAATCATATAGCGGCAAACTTACGAATAGAACCATCCCACACCGGTATGGAATAAACCAACTCTACAGCCTCCTCCGGAGTATGTGCCACATGCCAGATATCTCCATGCTGTTTCCTCATGAAATTACCTTCTATAGCATTTTCAAGCATCTCCAGCAACGGGTCAAAGAAACCATTAGTGTTTAATATCACGATCGGGTTAAGATACAACCCCAACTGTTTCCAGGTAATAATCTCAAGCAGCTCTTCCAAAGTTCCGCATCCTCCGGGCAGTGCAATCACAGCATCACTCTTTTCAGCCATCAACCTCTTACGCTCGTGCATACTTTCTACCTCGATAAGCTCTGTCAATCCCGTGTGATGCCATCCCTGGTCTACCATAAAATGAGGAATTACTCCGGTCACTTCTCCCCCATTCTGCAATACTGCATCAGCCACCGAACGCATCAATCCTATATTCCCCGCTCCATTTATCAAACGGATATGCCGGTTTGCCAACAGATGCCCTAATTTCATGGCTGCATCAAAATAAGTCTGGTCTATTTTTGTACTTGAAGCGCAATATACGCATACGGAAGTTATTTGGTTCATTTCTTGCATGGGTTTAGTTCAACACGCTGCAAAAGTACCAAATTTCAAGGAGAAAAGAAGAAGGCTGCCTTGTTTTCTCCCCATATCGGGTTAAAAACAAGTGCAGCCTTCTATAATAAATAGCTGTAAAGCTACGCTGATTACAAACCGAAAGCGGCTTTTACTTTGTCCACATAGTCAAGTTTTTCCCATGTAAACAGTTCCACTTCCATAGTCCGGTCGCCTTCATAACGAGATTGAAAATGCTTAGTCACCATCTGAGGTTCACGCCCCATATGCCCGTAAGCAGCAGTTTCACTATAAATCGGATAACGCAGTTTCAGGCGGTCTTCAATAGCCTTCGGACGAAGGTCAAACAGTTCATCGATCTTTTTGGCGATCTCTCCATCACTCATCTTCACGTTACTGCGTCCGTATGTATTTACATAAATATTAATAGGACGAGCCACACCGATAGCGTAAGAAACCTGTACCAGCATTTCGTCGGCAACGCCGGCAGCAACAAGATTCTTAGCAATATGACGGGCAGCATAAGCAGCACTACGATCTACTTTGCTTGGATCTTTACCGGAGAAAGCACCGCCACCATGAGCTCCCTTTCCACCATAAGTGTCCACAATGATCTTACGTCCGGTGAGTCCTGTATCTCCATGAGGGCCACCGATCACAAACTTACCGGTCGGATTCACATGATAGATAATATGGTCGTTGAACAAAGCAAGAACCTTCGGATGATTAATAGAAGCAATGACACGAGGCATCAGCACCTCAATCACATCTTTCCGGATCACTGCCAACATCTCTTCATCAGCCTTCAGTTGGGCAGCAGCAGAATCATCAGCCGGTAATATAAATTCATCATGCTGTGTTGAAACAACAATCGTATCAATGCGTACCGGAGTACCGTTATCATCATATTCAATGGTTACCTGGCTCTTTGCATCCGGACGAAGATAAGTCATTTCTTTACCTTCGCGGCGGATATCGGCCAACACAAGAAGTATTCTATGTGCCAGGTCAAGAGACAACGGCATATAGTTTTCTGTTTCGTTGGTTGCATAACCAAACATCATACCCTGGTCGCCTGCTCCCTGGTTCATCGGGTCTTCGCGTTCTACACCACGGTTAATGTCCGCACTTTGTTCATGAATGGCAGAAAGTACACCGCACGAATTACTTTCGAACATGTATTCGCCTTTCGTGTAACCAATCTTTTGGATCACTTCACGTGCAATCAGTTGCAAATCAACATAAGCACCTGTTTTCACTTCTCCCGCAAGCACCACCTGTCCGGTAGTTACTAAGGTTTCGCAAGCTACTTTCGAACTGGGATCATAAGCCAACAGTTTGTCAAGCACAGCGTCCGATATTTGATCGGCCACTTTATCGGGGTGTCCTTCAGACACCGATTCGGATGTGAATAAATATCCCATAATAAAATTATGAATTATGAATTATAAATTATGAAGAGGGTAAAGATTCAAAAAAGAGTAGAAAACGCATACAGAAGGGAATGTTGTTTTAGCATTTTTTTCTGTGGTTGCAAGCTACTCAAATCTTTCCACATTTCATTTCAGGGACAAAGGTAGATAATATTTTGGATTTATTGCTACTTTTGCTTCGTATTAACAGACTACCTTATGAAAAATAAACTAAAAACCGCTTTTACATTATTGGTGTATATTGCTGTCACAGTGGGTATTTACGCCTTAATCTGTCATCTGAATCACCAGCCCTTCGACGATTTGCGCATACTGTATGCCGTACTGATCGGCTGCGTAGCCTACCTTCCCCGACACCTGATGGTTCGCAAATCACGAAAGAGCCAGAAATAGCTCTTTAATCGTCTTATGAAACACCGGATGAACAACGTCCGGTGCAATCTCGGCAAGGGGTTCCAGAACAAACTTACGGTCGGTCATCAACGGATGAGGCACTATAAGCCTTTCATCCTGTAGTATCTTGTCGCCATAGAGCAAAAGATCAATGTCAATCAGGCGGTCACTATACACACCGTCCCGTGATTTATGCAAACGCCCTATTTCCTGCTCTATCCGTTGAGTACTTTCCAGTATCCCGACAGGGGACAATACTGTCTCCACTCCCACCGCAGCATTCAGAAAGTTGTTTTCCGATTGAAATCCCCAGGGAGCAGTAGCATAAAAAGCGGAAAGAGAAATGATTTTCCCTATCCGCTCCTCTATTTTTTGTAGGGCAACACGAAGATTTAGCTCCTTATCACCCAAGTTGGTACCTAATCCCAAATATACTTTCATCACTTATCCAAAATCAGCATCGCATCTCCATAAGTACCAAAGCGGTAACCCTCCTTCAACGCTATGTGATATGCATCCATCACCTGATCGTAGCCACCAAAAGCAGCCACAATCATCAATAACGTAGAAAGCGGCATATGGAAGTTTGATACCATGGCATTTGCCACAGTAAAGTCGTATGGAGGGAAGATAAACTTGTTCGTCCATCCTTCGTATTCCTTCAAATGTCCGTCTGTACTTACCGTACTTTCAATAGCACGCATTACAGTTGTTCCCACAGCACATACATTCTTACCCAGATCTTTAGCACGATTCACTATCTTGACGGCCTCCTCCGTCACAAACATCTGCTCAGAGTCCATTTTATGCTTTGTCAGGTCTTCCACATCGATATCACGGAAGTTTCCGAGTCCTGCATGCAATGTGATATATGCAAAGTCTATTCCCTTAATTTCCATACGTTTCATCAGCTCACGGCTGAAGTGCAGACTTGCAGTCGGTGCTGTCACAGCCCCTTCGTTTTTAGCGAAGATAGACTGGAAACGTTCTGCATCCTCCTCTTCAACCGGACGGTTCAGAATCGTATGTGGCAATGGAGTTTCTCCTAATGCATACAATGCTTTTTTAAATTCATCATGAGGTCCGTCATACAGAAAACGAAGCGTACGCCCACGTGAAGTAGTATTATCAATTACTTCAGCAACCATTGAGTCATCATCCCCAAAGTAAAGCTTATTGCCGATACGGATTTTACGTGCCGGATCTACCAATACATCCCACAAACGCAATTCCTCGTTCAACTCGCGCAACAAGAACACTTCGATACGCGCACCTGTTTTTTCCTTATTTCCGTATAAGCGTGCAGGAAACACCTTGGTATCGTTGAATACAAACACGTCTTTATCATCAAAATAATTCAGGATGTCTTTAAACATCTTGTGCTCAATCTCTCCCGTACGCTTGTGGAGTACCATCAAGCGCGACTCGTCTCTGTACTTTGTAGGGTGCAAAGCAATCTTTTCTTCGGGTAACTTAAATTTAAATTGCGACAGTTTCATGATAATAATGTGCGTTTATTAATTATTTTATTTTCTATTTCTTTTACTTCAATCAGATATCTCAACATCTTGCTGATCTATCCATTCCGCGAACTTTGCCGGATCCAGACACTGCTCTAACTTGACGTCTCCCACACGGGTACGTATCAGCCCGGTCAAGTGCGCCCCGCTTTGCAAAGCCTCTCCGATGTCACGTGCCAATGCACGAATGTAAGTCCCCTTGCTGCAAACCACCCGTATTTTAATTTCCGGTAAATTACACTCCAACAACTCTATCTCATCAATCACCAGCAATTTCGGTTTCAACTCCACTTCCTGGCCTTTACGGGCCAAATCGTAAGCGCGTGCACCATCTACCTTACAAGCCGAGAAAGCGGGAGGTATCTGCTGTATCTCGCCAACAAACGTTTTCAACGTCTTTTCCACCAACTCACGGGTAATATGCTCCGTAGGGTATGTAGCATCTATTTCATGTTCCAGATCGTAAGACGGAGTAGTAGCGCCCAACTGTATGGTAGCCACATACTCCTTCGTATGATACTGAAACTCCTCTATTCTCTTGGTAGCCTTGCCTGTACAAACAATCATCACCCCTGTTGCCAAGGGATCGAGTGTACCTGCATGTCCAACCTTTAATTTCTTCACTTTCATCCGCCGGCACATATGGTAACGGGCGTGCCCCACGACTTTAAAAGACGTCCATCCCAACGGTTTATTAAAATAAAGTACTTCTCCTTCTTTAAAATTCATCCGCAATTTATTGCAATTGTGAAACGACAATGGTGACCACTCCAACTATTGCACAATAAATAGCAAAGTAAATCAACTTACCTTTCTTCACGATATTAATCATCCACTTACAAGCCAGGCAACCTGAAACAAAAGCCGCAATGAAACCTACTATCAATGACAAAGTAGGAATATCGCCCGCAATAGCCTCACCTTTTATCATCTTCATACCATCCAGCAGCGCCTCTCCCAATATAGGAGGCATCACCATCAGGAAAGAAAATTGTGCCAGTTTCGCTTTATTATCACCCAATAACAAACCGGTTGCAATCGTACTGCCCGAACGAGATAATCCCGGTAATACTGCACACGCCTGCGCCAGGCCAATGATAAATGCATCCTTCATCGAGATGTTCTCTTTCTGGCGTGGCTTTGCATAATACGAAAACGACAGTAACGCAGCCGTCAGCAACAGCATGCAGCCAACAATCAGTAATCCCGAGCCAAAAATGGCCTCCACTTCATCTTTAAAAAACACCCCGACGATACCAATAGGAATCATCGAAATCAAGATATTGATTACATAGCGTGTTTCACTGTTCATCTCAAACTTAAATAAACCACGGAAAATCCAGTCTATCTCTTTCCACAGAATCACCAATGTACTGAACACAGTGGCTACATGCACCACAATGGTAAATGCCAGATTTTCTTCTCCTTCTATACCAAATAAAGCCGAACCAATGGCCAAATGCCCGCTACTGCTTACCGGTAAATACTCAGTCAGTCCCTGAATCAATCCAAGGATCAGTGCTTCAAACCATTCCATCCTGTTTTATTCTTTTGTTTTGGGTTTGCGCATCACGCCATATATCATAAAAATAAAGCCCAGGAAACAGACCACCGGAGCCACCTTAATTCTTCTCACACTGAAAATGTCCGCCTGAAACACCGTTTCCGACGATGAAGGCCCTGTCATCAGGATAAAGCCCAGAATAACCACTGCCATGCCGATAGCAAGCAGAATGAAGTTCGTTTTATCGAAGGCAAATTTTTGTTTATCACCCATTGTTATTTACATTAATTTATTTACATCTATAAATCCGGAATTACACATAATATAGCGTACTTGCTTTCATCCTCAGATATTTATTAATAGAAAGATAAGCACACAAGAAAGTGATGACCACACCGAACACCAATACTGCGCCCGATACCAGTAACATGACTTCGGGCGTAATTACCCGAATCAATTCAGGCTCATAGGATACCAGCCAGTAAGCGGCCCCCATCAGGATCGTATCTGCAATAAAAGCAGCCAGAACCCCACTCCATATATTCCTTTTCAAAAACGGACGACGAATAAATCCCCAGCTCGCTCCCACCAGTTTCATCGTATGTATCAAGAAACGTTTCGAGTAGATAGCCAGCCGGATTGTATTATTAATCAGCGCAAAAGAGATAAATGTCAACATCACGGCCAATGCCAGCAGAACAAGACTGATATTACGGATATTTTCATTTACCGCGTCGATCAAGTCTTTCTGATAAAGCACATCCTGTATATTGGTATTTCTTTTAATCAATTTCTCTATTTTCGCAATACTGTCGGAGTTCGCATAGTCCGAATGCAATTTAATTTCTATTGAAGCCGTAAACGGGTTATACCCCAAAAACTCTTGCGGATCAGTCCCCATGGCTTCCGTCTGCTCTTTCAATGCCTGTTTTTTCGAGATATATTCTGTTTCTTTCACAAAAGGTTCATTATTCAGCCGTTTCTGAAGCTTCAGAATATCTGTCTCCTTCATATCATCACTGATAAGCACGGAAAAATTAATATTTTCCCGCACATAAACAGACAAATTATTGGCCGCCAATACAAAGAACACCACAAGCCCCAGTAACAGCAATACCAACGTGGTACTGATACTGGAAGTGATGAACTGCATATCAAAATATGACACAGCGTTATTTCTGCTTTTACTCTTCATCAGCGTTTCTTTCTGAATACATAAATCATCGAACTACTCCGTTCCTTTTTAGCCTGGGCACTCAACCATGCCACCGTTCCGGTCCACATGCCTTTCACAAAGGAGTATGCACTACCTTTATGTTTCTCCGTCAGCATCGATACATAGAAAGCATCGAACGGCATCGGATGACGGGCTGCCAGAATAAATCCGTGCTTCGACCCGAACTGCTGAATCGTGGCAGGCGTAAAATGCCATAAATGACGGGGTACATCATAAGCAGCCCAGTACTTCCCGTATTTCATCGCATCATACGACGAGCAATTAGGCACAGCCACTATCAATACCCCTTTCTCGGTCAACAGTTCACGTAACAATTCCCACGTTTCGTCCAAATGTTCCAAGTGCTCCATGACGTGCCACAACGTGATTACATCGAACGTTCCCGGAACTAATTCTTTCAATGCAGCCTCCGGCCTCACATTCAGCCCGAAATGTTCGCGTGCAAAATTACGGGCTTGTCCGCTCTTCTCCACGGCCTCTACTTCCCATCCCCTATTCTGCATCGTATGGGCAAAGTAACCGGTACCTGTACCGATATCCAGTATCCTCCCGGTTTTTCGATGAGACTCTTTCATCACCAAACGCGCCTTTCTTCCAAGCATATACTGACGTACATGATGGTAAATGGCATTCATGGCACCTTTCTTCGTGTCCGAATGGGAAATATAATCAGGTGTTTCGTAATATCTGCCTATTTCCGCCTCTACCGGGACTCCTTGCGTAAAAGTAAATCCGCAATCTTCGCAGGTGTACAAGTCAAACTGTTCACCGGAAGCATAAAAATCCGTACAGGTCATAGCACGTTTCAAATGTGCGCCCCCACATAGCGGACAAGCATTTATAGTGAGTTTATTCATTGGTTTTATCTGCATATTTAAGTGTACCCCGAAACGTCAGGACACACTCCACCCGAATTTGGTGCAAAATAACAAATAAAAAGTGACGAATAGGCATTTCCTTAAGGAGGTTTAACAATAATGGCAAGGCAACTGTTCGTTCATAGCAATCATTCCCACTTCACATCTCCTTTTTCATAAGTAAATATACGCTCTGCCGTCTTTCCTTTCCAGCGACAGTTTTTCAACATCAGCAATGCTCCCCGGGGCACTCTCTCAAATACAAGATACCCTTTATGATCAGCTTGCTTACGCTCCACAGTCTTCCAACCATTATCCCAATATCTTAACTCAAACTCATCCGGACAGAACAACTGTGTTTTCAGGTAAGAAGTCATTCCAATATGACTGACCATATACTCTTTTCCCAGATCTATATCTACCAGCCTTTCTGCCACCCTGCCTCTATATCCCGTCGCCCCCAAACCATCGGTTATCATCCCGGGCACTTCATTCCTTCCGGTAGCTCTCATCGGAGTAATTATCCTCACATTCCCGATCCGTCCTTCTTCCGTATAAAAAGAAAGCTCCCCCAAAGCAATGCTATCCGACGGTAATAATAACCTTACAAAACGGTAAGGTAATCGTGCGGACACCTTCCGTACAACCGACTGCAGAGCCAGCGAGTCCGTCCATCTGCACAGTTCTTCTTCTGATTTTCCATCAAGTAATCCTACTATCCGGCTTCCTTTCATACACCCCAGATATTCCCTATTCTGATCATAAGCCGGCGCTCCCGTCACCATCCTCACGGCAACCTCCTCTGTTTCTTCATTTCCGCTCAGCTTCTCCATCGTTCCGTCATTCCGCAATCTGAAAGGTTCTGCTGCGGGCAATAATCCCCCCCGCTTGTAATAAACGGGTAAATAAACCATGTCCTTACCCATTTCCCGAAAGACAGCCCTCCCGTTTTCTATCTTTGCCCACTGCACAGGGTGCCAGTCCTGATATCCGAACACAGCCAAATAAGCATATTTCACCCCTTGAGGCGCCTCACCTGTCAACTCCACCGTTACATCGGCCGTTTCAAAATACTCCGAAGAAACATCCACCTTTTTCACACTACGAAATAGCTCCGGAATATCAGCTTTATCCACCTCTACATCTGCCAAGGGTCCTTCAATATGATTTGAGTAGGTATATCTGTATACCTTCGGAAGGCGGAATCTTCCCCAAAGCTCATCATCATACCGGTTATTATAAATCCGCTTATATTTCCAGCGATCATTATCCCAAAACGCCTCAAAAGCATGCGATTCCCCGTTTATTAGCACCACATTCCAGGTATGCGAATTATTTCGGTTTCCCCATGCCGGAACAAAGTCAATGGCAACCGGAATCCCCAATGATGATAATAACAAAGAGTTATACCAACAGCGCTGTGCACATAACCCATGACGCATCTTCTCAAAAGTCGCCGCATTCCATATCGGAATCTTCGTCCCCCAAAAACCGGAATGAGTCAGATACTTATATTCATATAACAACGAATCGATCTCTTGTTGCCAATCCTTTCCCTCTTTCACAAAATACTTTCCCTGATGCCGTTTGTTGAACTCCCGGCGTGCATTGTCAATCAATAAGCCATTCTGTCGCCTATAGGGCAGTATATACTCACAAAAGTCTTCAAACGAACAGTTTCTTGAATGCACATTCTCCACCCATGCCCGAAATGCCAGATCAATTTCCCGGATTAAATCTTCCGCCTTCATGCGGGTAATATCATAGTTAAGCTCCTGTCTCACCCGATGTCGATTACTAAAATTTTGCCAAAGACTATCTACCTGTTTCCCCCATTCCGTTCCTACCCGATAGCCATACTTTTGTCCCAATGAATCATAAGCCTCGTAAAAAGCAGAACAATCCTTCTTCACTATCGGATTAACTCCATAACTTCCGGGCATATTGCCAATCAAGAAGCGTGCCGCCTCCAGCTTCCGGCCATCTCCTTCATAATGCTTCAGCACCGCTTCAAGTTCATTACGGTTATTGCCCGAAAGGGATAAGGCCTCCTCCACTTGTCTGTCTCTGCCCCCGCATGAGAAGACAAGCAGAAGCAAGCCTAACCCAATATATTTCATAATTTTCATATTCATATAACTCTTTTCACCACGGAACATCACAGAGCCTTTTATTAATAATCAACGACTTAAAATCGCCTCCGTGCTACCCTGTGTCCTCTGCGGTGTTCAGATTACATGTTAAAACGATAAATGATAATTTTATCTTCAAAGTTCCGAACTCCATAGATATGAGTTCCATCAATACAGAAATTACCTATAGGAAAAGGTAACACATATTTTTTCACTTTATTCCCATCCCAATCAAAACAGAACAGCTCATTAGACACAAAGTCTGTTTTTGCAGCCTCATTGTAATTTTGTAAAAAGAGTGAAAAACAAATCAAGTCATCCGAGACTGCTATATTTTTTATTCCTCCAATACTTTGGTTATAATCAATTGCATAACCGCCTCCCTTCTTCCATGTTTTCGGAATATGCTTAAAAGGACTCACATAGACACGATTTATTCCATCGTCAGAAACACGATAAATTTCGAAAACATCAGAAGCACGTATTGAAAGCACAAATTTGGATTGTTTACTATTTGCCTTCAATATACCTCCGAAAACGGTACCCTTCTCTAAACCGGACACCTCACCCGCATCGAAAGGAAGCTCTGCCACATTAGGTATAATATGATTCTGTGAGTCAAGAGCTCCCCAATAACCTTCCTTAAACCCGCCTGTTACTATTTTTTATTGCCAACAGCATTGATCTCCAAAACCCTGAAATCCACATTATAAGGATAAGCCTCCCTTGTTATATCCGGATGTTCTTTTTTGCTTAAGATATCGGATATTAATACCGAAATCCTTTCTTTCTTCATTCGATCCAGAAAAACAATTCTCGAGTCAACGATTTCAAAACCAGACCCAAAATCTATAAACTCTTCTGGTCCTTCGCCTGTACGCCCCCATTGAGATAATAGCTCCCCATTATTTACATTAATAAATGAAAATGCATATTCATCCATTGCATGCTGGAGAATTAAAATGCTGTCTACTATTTCCATATTCATTATAGCTCCCCAAGGAGTATTTTCATCTGAACAAATAAGATTATAGTCTACAATTTTGCATACTGTGTCAAATGAATAGACCGAACCAACATCGTTCTTCCTACATGAAAAAAGCACAAAACACAATGAAAGAAATAAGATATACTTTTGTTTCATCTTCGTTACTTTTAAACAACTAACGTATATTTCATTTTTAAAGTATATCAAACAAACCCGTAACACCCTAACCAAAAAGTCAGTTTAACTGATAACAATAATAATGATAACGCTCTTCTCCACCATCCGTTTCCTTTGTCATCAGGCAGAGTCGTTCATCATTACTATCCACCGAGATGCATATACCCCATCTATCCAGTATCACTTTCTTTACAGCACGTCCTTCCCAATCAAATACATAAATTTCATTTGCTATTGCCTTATTTTTCCCAATTTGCCCACTGTAAAGTGCATAAACATAGTTTTCAGTGGCTACCCCACGAAGAAATCCTTTAGGAGAATCGGTAGAGACATTAACAGAAGACACTTCGTTAGTAGATTGATTCTCAAATACCGGCGTATACGTATTCAAATGTACTACACTTTCCAGGCACGTGTCATTTACCACTTTCTGAATAGATAATAAATCGCACTCATACGCCAAGTAAGCAAAACGTTTTTTATCCGGCTTCATAATAAGATCCCCCTGGAACAACAAATAGTTTACATCCCGATTTACCGATTGCTGTGTGTGTGGAAAAGGAAGATATTGATTTAAAATCTCTTTCTGATTACATTTCGCTATCAGGCCACTTTCAAAAGTCCCACTCCCGTAAAATATGGAATCCGAATAAGCATATACCCTATTCATTCCTAACTTAGGAGCTGAAACACAATCTATCTTTGAAAGACTGCCTTGAGCTAAACTATCAATTTGAAAAGAACTTATAGTTTGCAAAGACTGATCATACAGTACCAAAGAACGCTTGCCCATATCTACATACATTTGGGATATAGATAGAAAATCATCCGGTCCCATGCCTTTATTCCCAAAAGCAACCATCTCTTTCCCTGTATTCATGTTATAAACATGCACCATCGGATTGGCAGTCCAATCTATTAGACACAGAGTGGAATCATAAGAACACATCAGATAGGGAGCTAATAGTTCCTTGTTTAAACTAACTTCTTTATCACTCTTAAGCGATTGTTCTAAAGGAAAATCATACACAGTTTTTTCTTCCCTACTACAAGAAGAGAAAGAAAGTAAAATTACAAATAAAACGACTAAATTAAATCTCATATTATTCATATTTATTCTATAAAGTCACTATCCCACTTCAATCAGGCAAATATTTTTCTACTTTCCTAACCTACTATCTAATCAGCCAGATGCTTCCACAACCCTCCAAATCAACGAGTCCTATACTACAATCCACGTCCAGCAGATACATTTTACATTTAATAATTATAAAGAACCTATAAGTTATTGCCAGTAATCCCATTTAAAGTTCAACAAATATATTCAATTAACTCTTCATTTCAAACTATTTAGCATTCCCCATTATCTTTAATCGCAATGGAGACACAGAAGAGTTACAGTATACCGTAATAGTTTTATTAAAGTGCTCCGGATGGTCCGCTTTATAAGTTACAATGATATCCAAAGACTTCCCTGGCGAAACCGGTTCTTTTGAATACTCCACTGAAGTACACCCACAAGAGGTAACCACATCATTAATGACAAGCATATTTTCACCCGTATTATATAAAGTAAAAATACAAGATTGGGATTGCTCGGAAGAGAACTCACCAAGATTTACAGTAGTATCCAAAGCTGAAACTTTTGTTGATAACCTCTGTTCGTGTTGATTCAATTTCCCATTAGAAAGAATATTAAAATAAAGTTCCTTAACACTAAAATTACGTATAGGATTACCCATAGCAACAACCTCATTATCTTCATTCAATAAAAAGGTATGAAATATTTCATTCTCAGGAAATTCATTAAGAATATTCAACGAATCATACTTATCCATATACACAGGGCCTGTAAAATTACCTCGTTGCAACATAGCAGAAATTTCTACACTATCATTGGAATGGAAGAAAAACAATATAGGCACAACTTCCTGTATAGAACTCATTTCTTGTGCCAATTCCCTCCATTTGTATAATTGCAATTTACACTCAGTACATCCACCCGAATCTACATACGAAATTATTTTATATCTATTTTCCGGAATTAAATAATCCAAAGTATCTAATGCAAATAAAGAAAAAATCATTTTTTGAGGAAAAATGATTTTTTTACCTTCCCACTTCTTCACCGTTTGAGCAAGTTTATCCGTTTCAGAGGTACAACCGACAACAAACAGCGCAACAAGCACGGTACAAAATAAATTAATTAATTTCATTTTATTGTATACAGATATAATGCAAAGCCACCATGCTTTAAATGCTCCTTACACTCCTCAGACAATCCGCTATTTTTTTCACTCAAAAATGCCAATGCTTCATCATTTACATAAGAAATAACCGTTGAATCATTCATTAGTGATATAGGCATCAATATGTTCTCCACATTCATTTTCCCTTCTTGTATCTCCGAAACAGAGGACGTATAGTCTGACAGATATTTACTTACACTATAAACATACAACTTGTTCTCTCTATGTAAGTTTCCAAATAAAACATTGGGTAACATAAGAGGAGTAGAACTTAAAATAAAATCGCCATCTTCTCTTTTACCTGCCTGACCATCGAAAACCAAATTATACTGTTGTACAAATTCTCCATTCTCTTTGGAAAAAAGATACAATGTATTTGATCCTGCTTGTACATAAGAAATTACAGACGAATTCTCTTGTAATAAAGATGCCCGACTTCGATTATCCAAATCATCCTTATCAAAATCAATCCATTCATTCTTAATATTATAGGCACTATCGGTTACAACTACCTTTTTGTGCTCTTGGCTCTTAGGAAGAACAAACAAAAAATCCCCATTATTTAAAAGCGAAAAAGCACGAGCAAAAAAAGGCGTTTTGCTTGTTGATAAATGCTCCCCTGTATGTATCAAATATGAAACGAGTCTACGCATTCTGTCATCATAAATATAAATACGGTTACCTTTTACATTAAAATCTCTAATACGTCCATATTCGCCAGGACCATTACCTGTTTTTCCGATTGTTCTAACAAATTTCCCTGAATTATCAAACATATAGATTACAGGAATCCCCCGATCACTTAATATATAAATATAGCCATCTTTCATTTGCAACTTAGCAATAGAAGAAAAAAGAGACTGATTATCAGAATTATCCAGAAGGATCATTTGTCGATCAATAATAGAAAACTCTTTTTTATTAACAACTCTCGTATTAATTTCAATCTTAGTATTATTATCTTGAACCTCTTTTTTTGTAACTTGAGAACAAGAGCATAAAGTAACTAAGCTCAATAATAATATATCAAATATTTTTTTCATTATTTTTTCATTATTTTTTCATTACAATAGAACTGACTAAAAATTTCACGATTTCTTAGATTACTCCAAATAGCATTTTGAATATTTTCAGTCAGTTCTCTAATTAATTATCTACAATCAGTAGGTGTACACGGAAAAGCGTTTTGAGACATACATTCTTTTCTATCACCCGTTCCCCAGCCAGCACAATCTACTATTTCTCCAGGACCTGTATCACCCGATGTTGACTCATCTCTAGCCAACGCTTCCACATTAGCCATCGCCAAATCAGACATTGTTATTTCTGCTCTCTGTGACTGATATATATTGTAGCCTGCAAAAGTTGCGACTACAGCGACTATCAGAGCCGCAAAAATTTTCTTACTCATAATTTACACATTTTTTATGAAGTTAATAATTCTGTTATTTGTCGTGTCTATCTTTCGGGAAGCCACCTCCTCCGTAGAAAAAGAAAATGCTACATTTACTCATTCCAATAAATTTTTCGCTATCTTCGTGCCGGGCAACCTCCTTTTTTAAAGGTTATCCAGGAGTGGACGATTCTAAGACTTCTCCCAGGACGTAGATCGTTCCACTCCCTTTCTAACCCAAGTTAATAATGCAATGAATGATTCTAGTGTGATAAGATTTATATAAAAGAGCACTCACTCCCCAAGACTAAATCCTTGAACCACATATTCTACTTTAATATGGTTAATAGGACAATCTACAGATCCGTCACCTAAGCAACCTAAATTGGTAACGTGTTCACTACCGGCAAGCGCCTCTACATTTTGCAAGAATAAGGAATTTACTCTCTTAGGAGTTTTCGCGGCAGGCCAATACCCGACCAGGGCTATTAAACCAAGCCCAAAGATCAATTTCATATAGTTTTTCATGGTTTCAAAGTATAAGTGTTAATAACTGGCAGCAAAGGTAAAAAGAGATTTTGGATAAACTGCTATCAATTTTATTGCCATTTATTGCCATTTATGTCAAATCATTATCAACAAGGTCGTCTATGAACAACATACGATAACGATCGCTTCCAAAACGCCTGAAACAAACACCACAACCAGCTTGCTCTAATCTCTTCCCTAATTTGTTTCCGGCAGAACAAAACGTATTTATCTGAACGTTCGATTGACCTTTCCAAATAAACTTAATAATATCCTCATCAGTCACAGTATAATCGGGAGCATCTAAAAAAAGCTTTAGAATCTGACACTGTTGGGGGGACAAAGACATTTTCTTGCCATTACAATTAAGAACTCTATTCTGGGCATCAAAAACAACTCCATAACGTAAACCATATAGTTGTCCTTCTACTTTACAAATTTGCTTTATTAGAGGTGCCTTTTTTTCCGGAGATGTTTCTTTTTCAACTATTATCTCACGAATCACCTCTTTCTCAACAACGACTTCCTTTTCAACGACAACCTCATAAGGAACCTCTTTTAATTCCGGAGGGCGATTCACCATTTTATAATAAAAGCAGATAAATAAAAGCATCAATAACAAACAAATTACAATCCATCCAAAAGGTTGCCAATGATACCATAATATTGTTTTCCAACTAAAAGCTAAAAGACCGATGACCTCTATCTCACAACGATTACCTATATATGAAGTTATAATCCCAGAAGAAGTATCCCACACACCATCGTGACTTGATGAACTAATAATCTTTCCTTGAAGATTTTCCATCCGCACATGTATAGTGGACTCTGTATCAATGTGATCTTTCTTAAGCATACTCTGCCAATGTTCATTTAAAGAATCCGGCAATAAATGGGATTTCTCACATAATATAGAGTGTATTGACCGGTTTCTCAGGTTCTGAGAAATGTTCTTTTTACTTTTCAGGGAATCAACCTCATACTCTTTTTTCCCCTCTTCTGTGATAATGCAAATTTTCAAAGGTAAAGTATCAGATGAACTCTCAGAAAACAGATGAAATAGATTTAAATTTCTTTCTTTTCTTTCTATCTCTTCTTGAAGCATCTGTACGAATAACCTCTCCGCCTGTTGATGTACAGCCACCTTATTTCGTTGATAGAAATAGGCTCCAACCAATAGTGATAGGATTATCACTCCAATAACACACGAAAGCAATTTATTTTTTGTCATTTCGATTTATTTTACTGACAAAAATAATATTATTTCCTAACAAGAAGCTAAAATATAGAAAAAATTAAATAACAAATTTAGGGATATACAAAACAGTTTGTAAGTATTTTGTTCATTTCACACGCAAACAAGAACTCTTGTACGAGTCAACTAATTCCAATATTCCTCCAAGATAGATTGCATTCAGTACCTTTCAAATTCATCACGGTTATTGCCCGAAAATAACAAAGCCTCCTCCCGCTTGTCTGTTCCATCCCTGCATAAAGAAAAATTTGAAAAACAAAAAATATACATATCAAGCAACCCCGTAACACCCTAATAAAAAAGTCAGTTTAACTGATAACAATAATAATGATAACGCTCTTCTCCACCATCCGTTTCCTTTGTCATTAGGCAGAGTCGCTCATCATTGCTATCCACCGAGATGCATATATCCCATCTATCCAGTATCACTTTCTTTACAATAGTACCTCCTTCCCATTCCAATTTTTAACAAGTTCTTCAAGTTTTTCCTTCTCGGTCTGCTGACATGAGATTAGAAAGAAAAAACAACCTAACACCAGTATAAGATTTTTCATTTAAAATAAAATTTGATTAAACAGGGGTTATCATCTTCTAAACGCTCTTCCAACTTCTTATATTCCTCCGAAGGAAGCACTTTTTCATAGTTTGGAAAGTCTTCATTGAAAACAATACAAGTCAGGAAATCTTCATTTAAGGCTAAAGGATGGAGCAAAACACCCTCCGCTGTTTTCTCAAAAAAGAAACTCTTGCCGTCATCCTTTCGATAAAACAGATTTATCCGATGCCGAAGGCCAAACGTCAACATGGTATAATAATATTTTTTATTCTGAAATTGATGCCTTAATAAATAAGGCACAGTAGAATCACGTAAATACTGCAACATTAATTTATATTCCTCAACCTTTTGATCCTCTAATAAAGTGAATCCATACTCCTTCAAATCAAGATTATCTTTTCCAAAATCCCAACGGTATGCAACCCGTAAGCTATCTGTCCTTACTTCATATACTTCATTTTGATAAGGATTCGAAAAATATACTTTATGTTCATAATTATAAAAAGGTTTAGAATTCAGAGTCGTGAGAACGGGAGGGACATGCCAAAATTCTTTCACATTCTTGAAAGACTCTTTAGAAATAACGCTGATACAATTTTCATTCTCAGAAGCAGGTAATGTCCATGTAACGAAATACTTACTATCCAGTTCCTCTATCAATTGATAATTAGACCTAGTTGGCAGTTTTATTTCTTTTATGAATTTTCCATCCAGAGAATACACATAAAGAGAGCCAAATGGAGATAGCATATACACTGCATTTTCTTTTTCTTTAATAACGGCATCGTATATTTCACGATACTCTCCGGGGCCTTGTCCCTTTTTACCTATTTTATGCAAAAGGTGCCCTTCTTCATCAAAAGAAAACACAGCCGGAACCCCTTCATCGACAATATAATATCTGTTATCTTTTATAATAACTTTCACAGGCCTTACAAGAAAGGAACTATCATTGGTTTCCAATGGAATGACAGATATTTTAGAAAATAATTCTTCTGTTGGAACAGGGCGTTCAACCAAATCGACATGTAATACTTCACAGTCGGTTTTATCTCCAGTGCTTTTACATGAAAAAAATATAAACAAGAGAAGTGTTAACAAGATATTCTTCATAATTTTATTACATTAAATTAACAATACAGGAAGTTATACCAAGAAAATTGTAGTAATCATCTCCTCTCCTGTATTTTAAAATTTACTCTTTCTAATTAATTTTTCGCTATCTTCGTGCCGGGCAAGCGCCTCTACATTTTGCAAGAATAGGGAATTTACTCTCTTAGGAATTTTCGTGGTAGGCCAATACCCGATCAAGACTATTAACCCAAAGATTAATTTCATATAGTTTTTCATGGCTTCAAAGTATAAGTGTTAATAACTGGCAGCAAAGGTAAAAAGAGATTTTGGATAAACTGCTATCAATTTTATTGCCATTTATATCAAATCATTGCCACCAAGATCCTCTATGAACAACATACGATAACAATCGGTTCCAAAACGCCTGAAGCAAACGTCACAACCAACTTACTCCAATCTCTTCCCTAATTTGTTTCCGGCAGAACAAAACGTATTTATCTGAATACTCGTTTCGCCTTTCCAAATAAACTTAATGATATCCTCATCACTCACCGTATAATCGGAAGCATTTAAAATAACAAATTGAAAAATATTACACAGATTGAACATCCAGACACCGCTCATTCAAAAACTCTATAGCCAATGCTCTTCAGCCATTGCTGCTTACTGTTTCTTTGAAAAGAAGCCTGCCATTGATGTATGTTTTATCAAGCTCCAACCAATGGTGATAGGGTTATCACTCCAATGACATGTGAAAGACCTCAAACACAAGATATAAATCAATTGAAAGACAAACGTAAGCATCCGATAAAATACCCGTTGTCAAGTATCTTTTTTCGCTCGATCTTTGC
>ERZ773277.635-NODE-635-length-37615-cov-40.957215_pt1 | contig 37615 bp, 30 predicted proteins | sample MGYA00511957_ERZ773277 | MGnify/ENA primary metagenome ERZ773277 (study PRJEB29015, sample SAMEA2737800) | human gut metagenome | biome: human gut; feature: human-associated habitat; material: faeces | place: China | collected 2012 ... | reverse complement strand
CAGCCATCTGGCCGGCGCGCACAACGTCGTCCCAGCGGTCAAGCGTGCCGCGCAGGACGATGCAGTTGTCCTCCAGCGCCGCTGTGACGCGGCCGCCGAAGGCTTTGTGCAGTTTTCGGTTCAAAACGGAGATCCGCATAACAGAGGTGCCTCCCAAACGGTAAGTCGGTCGGCCGACCGACTGAATAGGTCAAATATACCCTTTTTCCGGTGCAAAGTCAAGAACGGGGCCTGCGGCAAATCTGCCGAAATTTTTTTGTCATACTAGACAAAACGACCAAAAACGCGTACAATCAAATGCATATGATTACACAAATGCAGAAAAGAGGGACACGAAATGGCCGCTCCGCGCAATGACAATGTCAAAGAAAAGATCCTCGACGCCGCGACCGGCCTGCTCAATACACAGACGTTTGCCGACATCTCGCTGGCCGAGATCGCTGCGGCGGCTGGCGTGTCCAAGGGTACGCTGTACTACCATTATAAAAATAAAACGGATATCCTCTTCGGCATCACCAACCGCTATCTTGACCGCCAGTGGGACGATCTGATCGCGTGGACGGAGAACAAGGACAAGGACACGTCCGTGCACCGTCTGGTCAAGTACGTGGTCGAGCGCAACACCGCCTCCGCCGGGATGCGCCTGCACCTGATCCACGCCGCCATGCTCGGCGACGAGGCGCTGCGCGCCAAGCTCATCGAGCGCTATGCCGCCTTTGAGCGGCTCATCGCCGAGAAGATCGCCGAACGCACCGACGCCGTCTCCGCCGATTACCTGACGCAGCTGATCCTGCTCGCGTCCGACGGGATGATCGTGCAGGAGGCGCTGTGCAACGATAACTTTGACGCGGCCGCCTTCGTGCGCCAGAGCGAGGCGTATCTGCGCGTGCTGCGTCCCGCGGGGCGTGATTGAGCGGCTGCGCACGGTGCACGCAGATTGTATCGGAAGTCACCCTCTTGTCCGGATTTGTGAAAGAATTAGCGTGTAGCGGTTGACACCGCATGGAACACATGGTAGTATTTTTGTAATAACCGTGGGGTGGAGCGGTTATCCTGTTTTACCGGCGGCAGCGTGTGCCGCGACCGCTTTTTTGTATGTCGAAGGCAGCGGAATGCATCCGCATTCCGTCGTCTTTTTACATAGCTGCAATGGGAATTATTTTGAAAGAAGGGACAATATGAAAGACCTGAAACATCTGATTTTCTTCGAAAATCTCCTGCAGGATGCGCAGAACGAGCTCGTCACGCAGGCGGTCAATGACGGGAAAATCGCCCTCGGGTACAACTGCTATTACATCCCCGAGGTTCTGCTCAACCTGCCGGGCTGCTTCTCGAGCCGCCTGCGCGCGCCGCGCTGCGAGTCCACCGACGTTGCGACCTACTACATGACCAGCCGTGTCTGCCCGTATGTCCGCTCCATCCTCGAGCGTGCCATTGAGGGCGGCTACAACTACCTCAACGCGCTCTTCGGCGCCGAGTGCTGCGCGTCCATGGAGCGTATGGAAGAGCATTTCTTCCTCATCAATCCCGTGAAGAACGAGCGCTTCTTCGTCACGCAGATCGATCCCCCGCTCAAGGGCGATAAGACCAGCTATGACTACTACAAGGGCCAGCTCAAGCTCAAGGTCGTCGACCAGCTCGCCGAGCGCTACGGCGTGGACACCTCCGATGCCGCCATGCGCGCGACCATCGAGAAGTTCAACGAGCTGTGCGACGTCATCACCGAGATCGGTAACTTCCGCAAGCTGCCCAACCCGCCCATTACCGGCTATGAGTTCCATGTCATCCAGCTCGTGAGCCAGGTCTGCCCGCATGACCTGATCCTCCCCTACCTGAAGGAGACGCTTGCCGAGATCAAAAAGCGCAAGCCCGAGCCGGAGTTCCCGTTCCGTGCGCGCATCGTGGTCGCCGGCTCCGAGATCGACGATCCCGAGTTCACGAAGCTCCTCGAGACCTGCGGCGCGATGGTCGTGGCCGACCGCTACTGCTTCGGCAGCTTCCCGAGCCGCGAGCGCATCGAGATCCGCGACGGCGAGAGCGCGTTTGACGCCATCGTCCGCCACTACCTGCACTGGAACCAGTGCGCCCGCTTCATGGAGGGTGCGAAGATCGACCAGCGCCATGCTGAGGTCAAGCGCCTTGTCGACGAGTTCCATGCCGACGGCGTGATCTACGAGAACATGAAGTTCTGCGAGTTCTGGAGCTATGAGAAGGTGCTCGCCTCCCATATCCTGACCGAGGAGATGGGCGTGCCGTGCTGCACGATCGAGAAGGAATACGCGCTCGGCTCCGTCGGCCAGCTCCGTACCCGTTTCCAGGCCTTCGTTGAGAGTCTGGAAATCAAGAAAATCAATTCTTGAACAGGAGGGGAATGAAAACTATGAATTGCCCTGTTACGAAATTTATTGATTCCAAGATGCAGAGATTCGACCCCCTCTGGCAGGCTCAGAACGGTGTCGGCGGTCTCCGCAGCCGTTACTATGATAAGACCGGCGTCGCCAAGTACCGTGAGTGGCGCGGTCTGCACGACACCATGGTCGACTACCGCGCATGGCTCAAGAACGTCATGTCCATGGCTGCCATGGTCGCCTCCGCGCCGATCCCGTGCCTGAAGGGCTTCTGGGAATACCGCTGGATGGGCTCCTACCTCGGCACGTTCATGTTCATCGACCGTCTGTTTGAGGGCTACCGCGGCCCCGAGCTCGTGATCGCGCACATGAATATGCACGCCATCGTGCAGAGCCTGACCAAGAAGATCGCCCTTGTGCTGTCTCACGACCTGCGCATCGGCGGCAAGGACAGCGACAAGATCATCCCTGTGGACGAGGTCATGCCGCCGCTGTTCCTGACCGGCTTCAAAGACCTGATCCCCATCCCGCTGCAGACGCTGCCGGAGTTCATCATCTGCGATGTTGACCAGCAGCTCGAGCCGTACTACATCGACGTGGCCGAGTCCTTCGGTCTGCCGGCAGACGTCTGCTCCCGCTGCGCGGCGGAGACCGGCGTTGCCCTCAACGACGACTTCCCGCTCTTCGGCAAGGCCATGATCTCCACGAACATGCCCTGCAACGCCTCCGAGGCGACCTCCATGTTCCAGCGCCGCCGCATCGGCCTGCCTGACTTCCAGGCGACCATGGCGATGATCCACAACGAGCCGGCTGCCCACCCGTACTCCGCGCAGGTCCTGCGCGACTGCATCGAATTCGTCGAAAAGGAATACGGCGTTGAGTATGACTGGGATGCCCTGTTCAAGCGCGCCAAGCACATGAACGAGCAGAACCGTCTCGAGCTCGAGAAGTGGGATTACTTCAAGACTCCCTACTGCCCGCTGACCGGCATCAGCGAGACCCTGTACCGTCTGTATGCCTGGGCCTCCGCCAACGGCCAGGAGGACTACTTCACCAAGAACGACCGCAAGGTCATGAAGATCCTGCGCAAGTGCTACAAGAATAAGTACGTCCCGTACGGCGGCACCACGCGTCACCGTGCGTTCCTGTGGGGACCGTCCGCCGTGTACTACACCGACTTCCCGACCTGGACGCAGAACTGCTGGGGCATCAACATCGTCCTGAACATGGACTCCACCATGGGTCACAACATGATCAGCACGACCGACCCCGATCAGGCGCTCATGGATCTGGCGCTGTTCAGCGAAAAGGGCGTTATGCGTCACATGGCCGTCGGCGGCTGGGACAACGTCAACTCCGTCTGGGAGTGGGCCAAGAACTTCAACTGCGACATGGTCCTCATGAACGACAACATCGCCTGCAAGGGTATGCTCGGCGTGCACGCCATGATGGAGGAGCAGGCACGCGACCTCGGCTTCCACTTCATCTTCATCGAGCACGACCTCGAGGACTGCCGTACCGTGCCGCGCCGCGATATGCGTAAGTGCGTCAACGAGTACATGTCCATCGTGCTCAACGAGCAGCCGCTCGACCCGACGCTGGTCGATTTCGACGACTCCGCGGCGTACTAAGAAAGGCAGGTACCGACTATGAATATGAAACTCGCTGCAAAGATCATGGGCAAGGTCGGCCTTGTCGGCTTTATCGGCTTCGTTGCGACCTTCTCGATCTATATGTTCAATCTGGAGAACAAGCTCATCTATTATGTGCTGCGTCCCTTCCTGAACAAGCACTACGATTCTCAGGTGCGCGATAAGCGTATCGTCTGAGCGCCCACAGTGCAACCGCAAATCAGCAAACCCCGCTGCTTCGGCAGCGGGGTTTTTGCGTGCGCCTGCGGCACACGCTCCACAGAGGACCGCTTCGCTGGGTCCTTGGCGGAAAAAATGATGGGACTTTCTTTCGCCGCGCCATTGGCGAAATTCTACGAGGTTTTTTGGCAAGCTGCACCCCCCGCTGCTTCGGCAGCGGGGTTTTGTGACGTTACGGAATTTTTTGATTGTCTGGCTGCGGCGGCTCGACCGCGGGCACGGGCAGAGACGAGGCTTTGTGACGTCACAAATGCCGCAGGGCGCGAAAAAGCCCGCGTGCAATGCACGCGGGCTGATTTCGCAGGAACGCAGATCCGATCTTACTTGATGCCGTACTTCTTGTTGAACTTATCCACACGGCCGCTGGTGTCAACGAGCTTCTGCTTGCCGGTGTAGAAGGGGTGGCACTTGGAGCAGATCTCGATGGAGATGTTCTGCTTCGTGGAGCGGGTCTCGTACACGGCGCCGCAGGCGCAGCGGATCGTGGTCGGCTGGTAATTCGGATGGATACCGTCTTTCATAGTCATTCACCTCATAATAAGCTGTCTTGAGCACGGGCTGGTCCGTGGTTACAAGACGCAACCTGAATTCTACCATGCCGATGACAGAAAAGCAAGCGTTTTTGTAATTTTTTTATGCGTCCGTCTCCGGAACGTCGGCGCTGCAGCCGCAGTGCAGGAAGTACAGCGTCCTCCGGCAGACCGGGCGGCCGGTGATGCGCGCCATTGCCCCGGCATAAGCGCGCAGCTGCGCGGCGTAGTACGCCGTGCGCTCCGGCACGGCATCGGGGTGGATGCGGTCGGTCTTGTAGTCCACGATCACGAGACCGTCCGGTGTCTCGAACCACGCGTCCACCACGCCCTGCAGCAGCACCTGCTCCTCACCTGCGCCGGGGAAGAACGTCTCCGCCGGGCACAGGAGCGAGAAGCGAAACTCCCGCCGCAGCGAGCCCGCAGCCTCTGCCGCCGCAAGCGCCGCGCCGAGCGGTGTGCGCATCAGCTGCAGGAGCGAGGCCGTGTTCACCGCCTGCGCCTCACGCGCCGTGAGCAGACCGCGAGCAGCGAGAGCCTGCACCTGCGCGGCGATGCTCTCGGGCGTCTGCGCGCCAGCAAAGCGCAGATATTGCAGCGTACGGTGCGTGGCCGTGCCGCGCTCGGCCGCGGTGAGCCTGCGATCCCGCGCCGAAAAATCCGGCCGGCGGAAGGTCTGCGTGCGCGGCGCGCCTTTGAGCAGCGGCGCACCGGCGTCCTCGGGCGGCGTGTCCTCCGCCTCCAGCCGCTTGAGCTCCGTCGCCGTCACCTTCGACGGCAGAGCGATGGCCTGCGCGTGCCCATAGCGGAACGTGAGCGCGCGCTCGAGCTGCGCCAGCAGGGCGGGGTCCGGCTCCGGCAGCGTGGGTTCGGCTTCCGCTTCCGTGCGCTCTGCCGTGGCGTCCGCCTTCAGATAGACGTAGTTCCGGCGCAGGAAGCGCTCATCCCGGTCGAGCAGCGCGCTCTGCAGCAGCCAGTGCAGCGGGCTCTGCGCAGCGCGCAGCAGCTCCGGCGCGAGGGGCACGGTGGCCGTGGCGGTCAGGGTGCTGACGGTCTTGCCGATGTCGCGCACGGTGCCCGTGATGACGAGCCGCTCCTTTGCGCGCGTCATGGCCACGTACAGCAGGCGCATCTCTTCCGAGAGCATCTCGGTCAGCAGCTGCGCCGCGATCGCCTGCCGCGCGATGGTCGGGTATTCCACGCCGTGCTCGAGATCCGTGCACTTCGGCCCCAGACCGAGCGCCGGGTGCACGAGTACGCTCGCGCGCGTGTCGGACTTGTTGAACAGGCGCGCCGTGTCGCACAAGAACACGAACGGGAACTCCAGCCCCTTGGATTTGTGGATGCTCAGGATGCGCACGCTGCGGCTCTCGCTGCCGGGGACGGCGGGTTCTTCGCCCTCGGTCTCCTGCCGCTGCATCCAGAGCAGGAAGCGGTGCAGCCCGCGCGCGCCGGTGCGCTCAAACTGCTGCGCCAGATCGAGCAGCAGCAGCACGTTGCGCCGCCGCAGCTCGCCGTCCGGCATCGTGCTCGTGAGCGCCATGACGGCGCGGTCGTCCACGACGTGCCACAAAAATTCGCTCAGCGGCAGCTCGATCGACAGCGTGCGGTAGCGCGCGAGCACGTCGAGAAAGTCCCGGCAGTCGTCGCGCGTCTCGGCGGCGAGCGTGACCGCGGTGTAAAAATCATGCTCGCGGTCGCACGTGCGCACGGCGGCCAGATTGTCCGCCGTCAGGCCGAACAGCGGCGAGCGCAGCGCCGCGATGAGCGGCACATCCTGGTGCGGATTGTCCACCACTGCCAGCAGCGAGCGCAGCACCGACACCTCCTCGGATGTGTAGAATCCGCCGCTCGTCTCCGCCGACACGGGGATGCCGTGCGCCTCGAGCGCGGCGCGGTACACGGGGCCGACGCTGTTGGCGCTGCGCAGCAGGATGACCACGTCGCCGTAGTGCGCGGGGCGCTCGGCGCCGTTTTCCCACACGGGCGTGCCGCTGTCGATGAGCGCGCGGATGCGCCGCGCGGCGTAGTCCGCCTCCAGCGCGGCCTTTTCCGGCGTGGGTGCATCGTCGTCCGCGTCCGGCAGCTCGAGCACGGCGAGCTCCGGCAGCACATCGTCGCCGGGGTAGCTTGCTCCGGCGCGCAGCCGCGCCGCATCGTCATAGTCCAGCTCGCCGAGCGCGCGCGACATGATGTTGGAAAACACGTGGTTCGCGCCCGCAAGCACCGCGCGGCGCGAGCGAAAATTCTCCCGCAGGAGGATGCGCCGCGGCTGACCGGGCAGGGCGTCGCGGTAGTCGGCAAAGCGCGCGTATTTGTCGAGGAAGATCGTCGGGTCGGCGAGACGGAAGCGGTAGATCGACTGCTTGACATCGCCGACGAAAAAGAGGTTGCTGCCCTCGCGCGATACGGCGCGGAAGATGAGATCCTGCACCTCCGACACGTCCTGATATTCATCGACCATGATCTCGGTATACCGCCCCGAGAGCTGGTGCGCAAGCTCCGTCGGTGCGCCGTCCTCATCCGTGAGCAGCTGCGCCGTCATGTGCTCGAGATCGGAGAAGTCCACAAGGCTGCGCCGCCGCTTTTCGGCGGCGTAGGCCGCGCCGAAGTCGAGCGTCAGCGCCAGCAGCGCCTGCATGGCCGGGGCGGTCGTGTGCAGGTCGGCAAGCGCCTGCGCGGAGGGGATATTGATCTGTTTTTGCAGCGTCTGGATGGCTTTTTTCGCCGCGTCGCGCTGCGCCTTGACGCGGTCGCGCACGTCCGGATCGGGCGGCTTGCGCGTGCTGCCGAGCCGTGGGAACGGCACGTCCTGCAGCGCTGCCACGGCAGTGTCCCAGCTTTGATCACAGGCGCGCACGACGGCGCGCAGACCGGCGGCCGTGGACCCGAAGCTCGTACCGTAGATGCCGTAGAGCCACTCCATGTCGTGCGCCGCCATGATGCTCAGCTGCTCGTCGAGCACGCCCGCCCAGTGCGCCGCACTCTCGCGCACGCGCGCGAGCAGCGACCGGCCCCACGGCGTGGCGCCGGCGTCGGTCACGCCGTCGAGCGCGAGCAGCTCCACCTGCTGCGCGGCCCACTGCTCGGGCCGCGCGTGGCACTGCATCTTGTCGTAGAGCGTGAGCACCAGCTCGCCCAGACGCGCATCGTCGCGCCCGTTGCCGACCGTGTCGGCCAGCAGCCGAAAGCCGGCGTCGGCATCCATGCGGGCGTAGGCGCGCTCGAGCGTGTGCTCCAGCGCTGTCGTGCGCAGGGCGATGCAGCGCTCGGTATCGGCGACCTGAAAGTCCGGCGCGAGCGCAAGCGCCGCGCAGTTGGCGCGCAGGAAGTCGGCGCAGAAGCTGTGGATCGTGCCGATCTCGGCGCGGGCACACAGCGCGGCCTGCCGCCGCAGGCGGCGGTTTTCGGGGTCGGAGGCAATGCGCGCATAGATCCCGTCGAGGATGCGGCTGCGCAGCTCGGCCGCGGCTGCGCGCGTGTAGGTGATGACGAGGAAGCGGTCAATATCGGCCGGGTCCTCCGCGTCCGTGAGGTAGGCCATGAGCCGCTCGGTGAGCACGCGGGTCTTGCCGCTGCCCGCTGCCGCGGACACGAGCACGGTGCTGCCGCGTGTGTCGATCGCAGCGCGCTGTTCGGGTGTGAAGTTCAGTTCAGCCATGCATCTCGCCTCCTTTCAGGCTGCTCCAGATCTTGTCGGCGGGGAGCTTTGTCAGCACGCGGTGGCAGTCGCCCTCTACGCCGGGCGTAAAGTGGCAGACACTCAGATAGTCGCAGTGCGTGCAGGCGGTGTCCTGCCCGGAGCGGAAATAGGGGTCTGCCGTGATGCTGCCGTCGCGCAGCTCGTGCGCCAGCTCGAGCAGCGTCGTCTCGATGTGCCGCGCGAGCAGACCGAGCTGCTCTGCGCTGGCAAGGGTGTCCGCCCTGCGCAGGGACGAGAGGGGCAGGTACTGCGGCGTGTCGCTGTGCTCCATCGCGTGCAGCACGGCGGCATCGTCGAGCAGCAGACCGGAGCGGCGCACCGCGCCGGCGCGCTCTTTTGCCGCCTCCTCCGGAGAGAGCCGGCGGTCGGCCGGGATGAGCACGTCGCGCGCCGGGACGTAGAGCACGCCTGCCGGCACGATCTCGTGACCGTAGCGCTCCGGACCCGAGCGCTCGAGCGCGAAGAGGTACAGCAGCATCTGCAGCCCCATACCGTACCACACGTCCGAGAGCGAGAACGCCTTGCGCCCGGTCTTGTAGTCGACCACGCGCAGATAGAGCTTATCGTCGTGCAGCCAGCCGTCCACACGGTCGGCCACGCCGCTCATGTTGAGCGTTACCTCGCCGTCCGAGAGCGTGATCGGCGCGATCTGCTCGGGGTCGGCGAAGTTGAGCTCGAAATCCAGCGGCACGAAATCGCCCGCGCGCAGCTCGTGCGCCATGTCGGTCACCACCTGCCGCACCTGCCGGCACAGGCGGCGGAAGAGGTAGGTAAAGCGCGCGGATTTCTCCTGAAAATCGTTGAGCTCGTCGTGAATGTAGCGCTGCGTCCAGTGGTCGGTGAAGCGCCCGAGTTCCTCGTCGGTCACGACGGCGAAGCCGCCGGCGGCCGTCGCGTCCTGCGCCGTGTGCTGCAGGACATAGTGGAAGAACGTGCCGATCTCCGGCGGGCTGAACGCGGCCGGGCGGCGGGGCTTGGCCTTGAGCCCGTATTGCAGAAAATAGGCATAGCGGCAGGCGCTGAAGCGCTCGGCCTTCGACGCCGACAGATACAGCCGCTGCCCGTAGAGCGCGCGCACGCGCTCGGGCGAGAGCTTGCCGCGGGCGGTGTGCGCCGCGCGTGTGAGCGCGGCGAGCGCGGCGGGGTCATGCTGCCCGAACCATGCGCGCGCAGCGTTGGCATTGGCGTCCGTCGCGCCGCGCAGCGTGCGCGCAGCCAGCTCCAGCGCCGGTGCGGGGGCGAGCAGCCGCTGCGCATCGGGGTCAACAGGCTGCGGCAGCGTGCCGAACAGCTGCTCGATGCGCGTGACGAGAAATGCCGCACGCGTGGGCGTGCCATTGCCGTCAAAGAGCGGGTAAGACACCGCGAGCGTCTCGGCCGGGAGCGTCACGCACTGGTAGATGAGGTTATACTCGCGCCAGAGCGCGTCGTCCGTGCCGCCGCCGATGTCGAGCTCCAGCTCCAGCAGCTCGCGCCGCTCCTCGGGCGAGAATACGCCGTCCGGCTCGCCGGCGCGCGGCAGCCGGTCGTCCGACGCGCCGAGCACGATCAGGTGCCGGATGCCGCGCCGGCGCATCCGGTCAAGGTCGCCGGCGGTCACGCGGTCGAGCGCGACGGGGATCGTGCCGATGTCGTAGCACGAGAGCATCCGCAAAAACAGCGTCGCGAACGTGTCGGCGTCCATCTGCGTGTCGCCGAGGATGGCGGCAAACTGCTCGAGCGCGCCGACCGTCAGCTCCCAGAGCTGCGCATATTCGGCCGCGAGCGCGCCGCGTCCCTCGCGGCGCAGATCCTCGGCGAGCGCGTCGAGCCGCTGCGCCAGGTGCAGCCGCTCGAGGAAATCCGCCAGCGCCATGGCCTGTGCCTCCGCCGTGGCGGCGGCGCTGCTCTCGGCACCCAGCAGGCGCAGGGGCCCGGCTGCGCGCTGGCGCAGGTCGTTGATCTCCTTCAGGCGGGCGGCGGATTCGTCCGTGTCCGGCGCGCCGTAGCCGTCCGGGTGCTGCTGCCAGGGGGTAGGGCGCGTCCACGCGCTGCCGCGGATGGACCAGAGCAGGACGTAGTTTTCGAGCGTGTCCGTCTCCTCCGGCGTGAGCCCGGCGAGGCCCGTGCGCAGGTAAGCCGAGACGTCCTCGGCGTCCCACCCGCCGGTCACGATGTCGTAGGCCGCGCGGATGAGCGCCACGAGCGGCTTTTGCAGCAGGTCGGTGCGGCGGGCGAAATAGAGCGGCACGCCGTAGTAGGCGCACATGCGCTCGAGCGCGGGTGCATAGTCGGAAAAGCCGCGCGCGGCGATGGCGATGTCGCGCCAGCGGCAGCCTGCCTGCACGAGCTGCAGCGCGCGGGAGGCCGCCCATGCGCACTCGGCCGTGAGATCGTCCGCCGTGCGCACGCTGATCGTGTGCGCGGGGTCGTCAAAGTGCGCGGAGGTGTAGGAAAACAGCTGCTGCTCGAGCACGCGCAGCGGCGTGTCGGCGGTGCGGGCGGGGCAGGCCTCGACGGTGGTCTGCACACCGCAGTCATCCGCCATGTCCAGCAGCACGCGCGCCGTATGCCGCGCCGTGCCGAAAATCTCGTTGCCGTCCGTGAGCGCGTCGAGCGTGAGGCAGACCGTCACATCCGCGCCCGCCGTCAGCAGCGCGCGCACGACGGCCAGTTCCTGCCGTGTGTAGTCGGTGAAGCCGTCGAGATAAAACTGCCCCGTGTGCCCGAGCGTGCTCTCGGGGATGCGCTCGGCCAGACGCGTCAGGCGGTCGGTGGGGTCTGCATGACCCTGCGCGGTCACGGCGTCATACGCCGCGAGCACGAGCGCAAGATCGTGCAGCTTGTCGCCCAGATAGCCGGGGCAGCGCGCGGCGGTCTGCTCGAGCGCGTCGGGCGTGACGCACGCGGTCTTGAGCTCGTCGACCGCGCCAAGCAGCGTCTGCTGCATCTGCGCCCGGCGGGCAGCCGCACCGAACAGCCGCAGCCGCGGCGCGACCTGATCGAGCGCCAGCGCCATGCACAGCAGCCGTCCGCCCTGATCGAGCAGCGGCGCGTCACCCGCGCCGGTCTCCGCCGCGACGCGGCGCGCCAGTCCCGTGAAGCTCAGCACCTCGGCGTACAGACTCAGACTGTCGCCGCAGGCGGCGCACAGCGCGCGCTCGGCCTCGTGGCTGTATTGCTCCGGCACGAGCAGCACCTGCCCCGGCGTGCGCGCCGCGACGGCTGCGCGGATGCGCCCCATGAGCAGATCGGTCTTGCCGCTGGCGGCAGGACCATAGAGCAGATGCAGCATAACATTGCCTCCTTGTGTGTTTTCTAAAGTGTAGCATATCTGGTGTCCCGATAAAAGGACAGTGCCCGGCGGCGCGGCTCACCACACCTGCCAGCGCAGGGCGAAGGCGGCGAGATAGCCGAGCGCGGCAAGCGCACTCAGAGCGGTGAGGGCGATGTTCGCGGTGCGTTTTTGCGCGCACTGTGCCAGCGCCAGCGGCACGGGCAGCAGCACGAGCAGGTAGCGCGGCGCGCTCAGCAGCCATGTCGCGCCGACGGCGATGATGTAATATGCCAGAAACCACGCCGTCTGGCTTGCGCGCAGCCGCGGCGCGGCCTTCGCCAGCAGGATGAGGGCGGAAAAGCACGCGACGAGGTTCGGCAGCCAGAGACCGAGCGCGTCGCGCCAGTTGCCGCTGCGCAGACAGCGCAGCAGGTAGTCCGTCTGATATGCGGCGGTGCTGAAAAACAGTCCCGTGCGCTGGTTCCAGTGCTCACGCTGGTAGATGAGAAACTGAAACGGGTTTCCCGCCACGCGCCAGTTGATATAGCAGTACGCCGCGAAGCCGAGCGGCACGAGCAGCAGCCCGGCGGCCTGCCGGATGCTGACACGGCGGCGCTGCACGGTATCGTGCACCAGCTCCCACAGCAGCGGCACGATCAGCAGCAACCCGAGCGAGCGCGTGAACGCGGCGTATGCCCCGCACAGCCCGCCGAGCACGGGCCTGTGCGTGCGCGCGAGATAGAGCGCCGCCGCCGTCAGCAGCAGAAACAGGCTCTCGCTCATGGGTGCGGCGAAGAAAAAGCTGCCCGGTGCGAGCACGAGAAACCGCAGCGCGCGCAGCGCCTGCCGGTGCGGCAGGTCGAGCCGCAGCAGCCGGTAGACCACGCACCCCGCGCCTGCAAAGCACACGGCCGATGTCAGCAGCCCCGCGCAGATGTCCGACGGGATGAGCCACATCACCGCGCGCACCACGAGCGGGTAGCCCGGCAGAAACACGAGCTGCACGACGCGGTCGCGCTCGCCGGCGGCTATGTAGCCGTCGCGCGCGATGTCGAGATAGTGCCGGCTGTCGAGGCATCGCCAGAATTCGAGCGCCTGCGTGAGCGTCTCCGGCTGCCCGGCAAGGGCGCGGACGCCCCATGTGAGCAGCAGCAGCGCAAGATCGAGCGCGAGCAGCGCGGCAAAAATGCGCGCGCCCATGTGCGCCGGCTCCTGCGCCGGGACGGCGGGCGCATCGTCCCCCCGCTGCCAGAAGCGCACCCACGCGGGCACGAACCGCAGCCCCACGGCGGCAAACAGCGCCGCGCTGCACCCGGCGGCGATGCCGCCCGCAGCGGTGAGGTTCGGCGTGCGCATGCACCAGAGCACGAACAGCGCCGCGACTGCGGCAAGGCCCAGCGCATCGAGCGCAATGACGGCGCGGGTTTTCGGCTGCATGGCGGCACCTCCTGTGTGGATCGGATGATGATAAATTGTAGCACGTGCGGCGGCTAAGGTACAACCGTTTGCGTCAATGAAAAACAAAAAAGAGGACACCGTTTGCAGGCTCTGGAAGCATGCAGTCGACACGCAACCATTCGAAAGGAGAGCGCAAACGATGTCCGGGATACTTGTACAGAGAAACGGGAGAACGATCCGGGATGCGTGCAAGGAACCGGCCCTGCAGCGGATGCCGTCCGCCGCGCCGCAGACGCATGTCAGATGCCGAGGTAGAAGCCGGTGCTGAGGATATCCTCGGTGCGCGAGAGCACCTCATGTGCTTCGTCATAATTGCGCAGCGCCAGCTCGGCAACCAGATAATTGGTCAGGCACATGGGTGCCGTGAGCGAGTTTTTGCACGACACGCTCTGGATCGCGCAGCGAAAGCAGATATCTCCATAGCTGCGTACGGGAAGATTATTGTTGGACGTGATGAGCACAATCTTCACGCCGCGGCTGCGCATCCAGGCAAGGATGTTGATGCCCGTCTTGGAATAGCGCGGGAAGATATAGGCGATGCAGACATCGCCCACGTCGGCGCTGACGATCTCCTCGGGATAGATCAGGCCGGTGAGCTGAACAAAGTGCACGTTTTTCTTGATCTCACCGAGGCGCGAGACCATGTAGTGCGCAAGGGAAAAGCTGCTGCGCATGCCGAGCACATAGATGTTCTTTGCGCCGCTGATGAGGCGGATGGCCGCCTCCAGCTCATCCGGCTGCAGACCGGCGAACGTCTGGTTGAGGTTGTTGATATCGGTCGTGAAGGTGTCACTGAGCAGATCGTTGTCGCTGACTGCGGCGGCACGTTCGAGCCGGTCGGGCAGCGAGCCCTTTGTCTGGATCTCTTTTTTGATGTCCTCCTGCATTTCTGAATAGCCGGAGTAGCCGAGCGCGCGGGAGAAGCGGATGACCGTCGTCGTGCTCACGCCGGCCTTGGCCGCGAGCTTTTCCAGGGTCTCGAACGCGACGTCCTCATATTTCTCCTGCACATAGTTTGCCACTTTCCGCTGGGAATACGTCAGGCCGGAATAAGCGGCGCTGATCTTTGCGTCAAACAGCATCCGTGAGTCCCTCCCTCTGGGTGTTGATCGCTTGTGACAAGATGTACCCAGTGTACAACATTTTTCCTGTCATTGCAAGCGGCTGTCCGCGACGGGCAGACACGCGCAAACTGCGGTTTGACGTGTCCCGGTCACGATGATATAATAAAAAAATAATGATTTGTCAATCGCACGAATTTGATTTCATCTGGAGGTCCGACCATGCCGCTGCCTGATTCTCCCTACCCGACCGAGGTGCCCTGCACAAAGGCGGAGATCCTCGAGACTCTGCACAACTGGATCATCCTCATGCAGATGAAGCCGGGTGAAAAGATCTCCGATACGGAGCTGGCCGACTATTTTCATGTCAGCCGTACGCCTGTGCGCGAGGTGCTCAAGATCCTTGAGCAGCAAAAGCTCATCCTCACCTATCCCGGCAAGGCCACCGTCGTGGCGGATCTGGATCTGGACAAGATCGAGAGCTACTATCTGCCCATGCAGACGCTGCAGTGTCTGGCTGTGCGCCTGGCCGTGGATCTGGCGACCAATGAGGACATCGACGAGCTTGAGCATCGCAACCTGATCTTCCGGCGGATGGCTGCGGACAACAATACCGAGGGCTTGCTGATGGCTGACCACGCCTTTCACGAGAAGATCCTTGCCATCGCCGGCAACGCCTACATTCAGGAGTTTTGCTCGGCGCTGTGGGTGCCGATCGCGCGGCTGGACTATCTGTTTTTCCGCGACAATCACATGGCGTCCTCCGCGCAGGATCATCGAACGATCATTGACAGCTTCCGCATCCGCGATCCGTTCGGCGCGGAGCTGGCCATGAAAAACAACTGGAACTATTCCATGCTGGCCGTGGAAGCATCGGCCAGCGCATACGAATACGAGCGCTGACGCGCCGCACGGCCGCCGCTTAAAAAAACCTCCGGCAGAGATGCCGGAGGTTTTTCTGTTTTTGCCGCGGCGCTATGACGGGGGAGTCACGGCGCGTTGTCGAGATCGAAGGCCAGGTTGCCGTCGGCGTCAAAGGCCAGCGGCGCGGGCTCGCTCTCGATGATAAGATTCGGATTCCGGCGCGCCTCGTCGTAATACGCCTCGGAGAGCATGATGTGCTCGAGGTGCAGCGTGTTCGGGATGCGCACGATGCGCGGGTGTGCCTCATCGTAATCCACGCACATGGCCAGTCCCATCTGAATGGCCTCGCGGTCGTTGTTCATGAACGGCGGGATCTCGCAGCCGTAGAGCATTTTGCAGGTGATGCCGTTGACGTACATGGCGTCGAGATCGAGCTTTTTGACCGCGCGCACGGTCGTGGCCGAGGCGAGGCCGAGCCCCTGCGCGTTGCCGTGCGAGGCCTCGTCGATGTCGAGTGCGACGATGTGCTGGCTTTCGATGCCGCCGGAGGCGTAGGGGGTCGGGAACTTGCCGGATACGTTCGGATCCATGCCATTGCCGCTGAAATACTTGCCGCACTCGTCCACGATGAGCAGCTCGCAGCTGTCGACGAGGATGCGCGGCATGTTTGCAAATGCGCGCTGCAGCAGGATCGGCTCCTGCTCGTAAACGTCGGGTGCGTCGACCGTGACGAGCTCCGCCGTCTGATCATAGGCATTTTCGATCGTGGCGACCGCGAACAGGATCGGCGCGTTTTCGATGATGGCCTGACCGAACATGGGCACATACTTGGCCATGTATTTGAACCCGGCGCGGTGGCACGTCTCGGCACCGACCTGCTTGCCGAGACCGATGGTCATCATTTTCATGATACCGCTCTCAAAGGGCCCGCGGAACGATGTGTGCGGCTTGATGCGGCAGTTGACGATGATACCGTCCGCCTCGGCCGCGTTTTTGTCGATGAACACGTCCATGCCGTCGGCGTTGACGCCGATCTTCTTGACCTCCATGGACGAGAGGATCGGGCAGCCGATGGTCTCCTCCGTCACACCGTAGCCGGCGAGCACGGCGCGCTGACCCTCGGCGGTCGCGCCGCCGTGACTGCCCATTGCCGGGACGACGAACGGGTGCGCGCCGCGGCTTTTGACGAAGTCCGCGATCGCTTTCGTGATGATCGGGATATTGGCCACGCCGCGCGAGCCGACCGTGATGGCGATGCGCATGCCGGGACGGATCTTGCGCGTGTGCGGCGCGTCTGAAAGCATCCCGGCGATGTAGTCCGGGATGTCCTCCGGCGCGATGTGCGTGCGGTCAAATACCTGCCGCACGCGAAACATCGGCGGGAGCTGCACCTTCTGCAGCAGGGCTGCGGCTTTTTCGTGCATGGTGCGGCTCCTCTCAGGCGTCGATCAGGATGGATTCGGCCAGCCGGGTCATGACCCGCGTGCAGCGGGTAATGTCGTCAAGCTCGACGAATTCGTCCGGCTTGTGGGCATAAAACAGATCGCCCGGGCCATAGGACATGCAGTTGCGGTTGCCGGTCGTGGCGGCGATGACCGCGGTGTCCGTGTAGCCGGGGAAGAAATCGACCGGGGCTTCCTCACCGGTGACATCCTTCGTCGCGGCGCGAAGCATCTTGAGCAGGTAGGAATCGTTATCCTTCTCCACGGCGGGGCGCTGCGCAAGTACGGTGTAGGTGCATGACGTGCCGGGTACGTTTGCACAGCCCTCGGCAATGGCCTCTTCCACGAGGCGGATGGACTGCTCGTTCGTCGTCGGCGGTGTCAGGCGCATATCGATCGTGCAGTAGCACTCGCCGGGCACGATGTTCAGGTTCAGGCCGCCGTTGATAATGCCGAACGTGGCTGCGCACGGGCCGAGCTCCGGGTGCACCGGCAGCGCCCTGAGCCTGCGGTTGATGGCGCAGATGACCTCCGAGAGCGCGGCCACGGCATCGCTGCCCTTTTCGGGTGTGCTTGCATGGCAGGCGACGCCTTTTGCGTCCAGCCGGAACCAGGTCTTGCCCTTGTGGGCGACTTTAATGGCGCCGTTCGTCGGCTCGGCATCGAGCACATAGTCGTCGGCTCGAACGATGCCGTCGGCAATGAGCTTATCCGCGCCGATCATGATGTTCTCTTCGTCCATCGAGGCGATGAACAGAAAGTCATGCTTCAGCTTTTTGCCCATGGCAGCAATGTTGCGAAACGCCAGCATGCCGGCTGCGAGGCCGGACTTCATGTCGCACGAGCCGCGGCCATACATCCTGCCGTCGATGATCTCGGCTGCCAGCGGGTCATGGTGCCAGCCGTCGCCGAGCGGGACGGTGTCCTGATGGCAGATGTAGACCAGACGCGGGCCGCTCTGCTCACCCTTGAGTGTCGCGACGATGTTGCAGCGGCCGTCCTTCACCTCGTGGCGCAGGACATCCGCACCGGTCTGCGCCAGAAAATCGTACACGAAATCCGACACTTTGTATTCAAACGCGCCGGGGTTCGTGCTCTCGATCCGGACGAGCTTCTGCGTGAGCGCCACTTCTTCGATCGGGCTGTAATTCATGGCAGGTGCTCCTTTCGCGTCAGATCTTGAAATCGTCACCGCTGAGCTTCGTCAGCTCCTGGAAGATGGCAATGTTGCCGACGAGCGCGCGCTCCATGAAGTCGATGCGGCATTTGTCGACCGGGCGGTGGCAGTAATACTCCTGCATCGGGGAATAACCGATGGAGGCAATGTGATGCCGGCCGCTGACCATGGCAAGGTCGGTGCCGAAGTCCCAGTAGCCGTAGCTGACGGGCTCGCCGATGCTGCGCAGACCGTTGGAGGCCGCAGCAACGAACGGGTGGTCCTCGGCGATGCGCCAGCCCTCTTTGATGTTGGGCTTCGTCTCGGTGATGCCGGTGTAGGTCGTGCGCGGCACGGCGGAGACCTTCACGGTGGCGTGGAAGTCCGGATCCTCGGTGGAGAGGCGGTCGATGATCGCCTGAATCTCAGCAATGGCGTCCTCGGGCGTCTCGGTCGGGACGAGACGGCGGTCATAGGTGATATTGCAGCGGTCGGGCACGATGCACATCGTGCCGGGCGTGCAGTTGATGACGGTCAGCGCGATGCTGGACTTGCCGAGCTTTTCGTCGACCTGATAGTGCTCGGCATAGTAGGCCTCGACGGCGTCGATGAGCTTCGTGGCTTTGTTGACGGCGTTGATGCCGAGCCAGGGGGATGCACCGTGGCTGGTCACACCGGCGACCTCGACATTGATCTCAACGCGGCCGCGGTGGCCGCAGTAGATCTTGAGCGCGGTGGCCTCGCAGGAGACGACGCCGTCGACGTGCAGGCCGCGCTTCGGGAACTCGTTGTCGATCAGGCCGATGATGCCGATCTGCTCGGCGGGCTCTTCCATGACGACGAAGCTGACCATATAGTCGCCCTTGAAGCCGATGCCCTCTTTCTTGAGTTGCGCAAGGATCGCGCCGCTGTAGATCTGGCAGGCGATGCCGCTCTTGGTATCGGCGGCGGCGCGGCCGTGGATGACCTCGGTCTTTTCAAGCGCGTCGCCGGCCTCGTTGTACATCTCATCGATGTCGATCACGCCGCCGTAGGGATCATAGCCGTGCCATTCGGACGGGTCGCCGATGTCGACATGGTCCATATGGCCGTTGTACATGATGGCGGGGCCGGGCTCGGTGCCGTGGATGATGCCGCAGACACTGCCCCAGGGGTCGCGGAACACTTCGTCATAGCCAAGCTTCTCAAGCTCGGCAAGGATGAGGTCGGCCACGTCCTTTTCCTGACCGCTGAGCGACGGCGTGCGGATCAGGCGCTGTGCCAGATCGATCATGGCCGGTTTCATTTCGGCTGCAAGTTCACGAATTCTTTCAATCATAAATAGCTCCTTCTGCCGCCGGATGCGGCGGCGGTACATTGACAACAGACGATAGCATGAGGCGTCTGCCTCACGCTACCGTCAGTAGTTCTTGGGTGTCCGGCGTCATCCGCCTACCAGATTTGGCAGGAACATGACGATCTGCGGGAAGAAGACCATCAGGACGAGCGCCAGAACGAGGATTCCGATGTATGGCATCAGTTCTTTGACCAACCCTCCCAATGGCGCACCGGATATATTCTTTGCGACGAACAGGTTGACGCCAAGCGGCGGCGTCAGGAAGCCGATGCAGAGGTTGACGACCATGAGGATGCCGAAGTACACGAGATCCAGGCCGAGCTTCTGTGCAATGGGGCAGAACAGCGGGGCAAACAGCACGATGTTCGACGTGGTGTCGATGAACATGCCGGCGACCAGCAGGAACGCCATGATCAGCAGCATGACCACGTACTTGCTGCTCGACAGGCCGAGCATCGCCGTGGCGAGCATCTCGGGGATGCGCTGCAGGGTGAGCAGACGGCCGAACACAGCCGCGCCGCCGAGCAGGAACATGACCGGAGCGGACATCATGGCCGCCTCGACCAGTGCTTCTTTGAGCAGCTTGAAGTTCAGTGTGCGGAACACGAAGAAGCCGACGATCAGCGTGTAGATAACGCCGAGCACGGCGGACTCCGTCGGCGTGGCAAGACCGGAGTAGATGCCGCCGAGCACGATGACGGGCATGAGCAGCGCGGGAAGGCCCTTCCAGACCTGCTTGAGCACCCAGAGGAAACCGCCGCCGCGGGGCGTGCCCTTGTAGCCGCGCTTCTTGCTGATGAGGAAGTTATAGAAGATCATGATCAGGCCCATGAGGACGCCGGGGCCGACGCCGCCGAGAAACAGCGCCGTGACGGACGTGCCGGCAGAGACCGCATAGACGATCATCGGGATGGACGGGGGGATGACGGGGCCGATGGTACCGGCAGAGGCCGTCGTTGCGGCGGCGTACTCCGTGGAGTAGCCGCGGCGCACCATGGCGGGGATGAGGATACCGCCGAGCGCGGCCACGCAGGCCGGGCCGGAGCCGGAAATGGCGGCGAAGAGCATGGCCGCGACGATGGTCGTGGCGCCGAGGCCGCCGGTCGCCTCACCGACGATCGCTTCCGCGACATCGATCAGGCGCTTGGCAATGCCGGAGCGGTCCATCAGGGAGCCGCAGAGCATGAAGAAAGGCATTGCCAGCAGGGAGGTGTTGTCTGATGCCGTGATCGTGGTCTGCGCCAGCATGGTGAGCATCTGGTTGCCGGTCACGGCATTGAGCGAGAAGCCGGCAGCGATGGTCGCAATACCGAGCGAGACAGCAATGGGAACCGTCAGAAGAAGACAGATCGCCAGAACGCCGAAAAGAACGCCAACTACCATTACTGATCTTCCTCCTTCTTCTTGGATTTTTTCTTGTTGTGCCTATCGAGTTCCTCCTGCGGGATGGGGCCCTTGATGGTGTTGGTCAGGTAGGCCTTGCCGCGCAGCAGCTTCAGGTTCGGGATGAGGGAGGCCTGCATGATGCGGATGCAGAAACCGATCATACCGATCAGGCCGGGAATGTACATGACCGCCGCACTCAGCCACGGCATGGACGAGAAATACTGCGGGAACTGGATGATGTTCTGGATGTAGACCCACATCATGTAGGAAACGACGATCGCGTACACGAACGACACGAAGTCGCCGAACAGATCGATCCAGTAGGTGATCTTTCTGGGCAGGAAGTTATCAATGGCCTCGACCTTCAGATGCTGCCCGGTGAAGGCGCCGAGGCTGATGCCGATGAGCGTGCACCACACGAAGAGGATGCGCGCCGCCTGGTCGGCCCAGGACAGCGAGTGGTTGAACGCACGCAAAACGACGTTCACGCCGACGATCGCCGTCATGAGTCCGAAGCAAATCGCAAGGATCCATTCCTCTATGTGGTTGTACCACGGCGATTTTGTTTTCGTTTTCATTTGGTCAGACTCCATTCTGCCGCCGCCGAAGCGGCCGGTATTGTTCACTGCCGCCGGGGCGGCATATGGGATGTGGTGTAGAAGTGTTGAAATGTTGAAATGATAGAGATTTGGGTCTGTTTCGACGCGGGGGTGCCCCGCCGTGTGCTGAAACAGCACGTTCCCGGCCGGAACACCCCCAAAAGATTGCCTGAATTCGCTTAGCCGGTGCTAAGATCGCGTTCAGATGTTAGTTTTTCGGCTCAGCCGCAGCAACGGCGTCGATCAGATCCTGACCGATGGCGCTGGCGTACTTATCGTACACGGGCTGAACGGTCTCACGCAGAGCGGCTTTCTCCTCGTCGGTGAGGAAGATGACCTTCGGGCCGTTGCTGTCGGGCTCCCACTCTTTGAGGGTCTTTTCATCGTAATCGGCAGCATAGTCGCGCTCCCAGTCAGCGGATTCCTTGGCAGCCTTCTTGATGATCTCCTGTGCAGCGGGATCAAGTTTGTCCCAGGTCTTCTTGGACATGACGACCGGGATGGGGTCATAGATGTGATCGGTCTTGATGAGGTACTTCTGCACTTCGGAGAAACCGGAGAGCTTGATGTTGGAGATGGGGTTCTCCTGTGCGTTGATGGTGCCCTGCTGGAGCGCGGTGAACAGCTCGGAGTAAGCGAGGGTCGTGGGGCTGGCACCGAGAAGCTGCCAGGTCATGATGTGCACTTCGTTGTCCTGCACGCGCATTTTGCAGCCGTTGAGATCGCCGGCCTTGTGGAACTCGATTTTGTCGGTGGTCAGCTCACGCCAGCCCTGCAGCCACCAGGCCAGGCCAATGAGACCGGAGGACTCGAGATCGCTGAGGATCTTCGCGCCCACTTCGCCGTCGAGAACGGCCTCGGCGTGCGCGTCGTTCTTGAACAGGAACGGCAGGTCAAAGAGCTTCGTTGCCGTCGTGAACGCGGCAAGGTTTGCCACGGCGGGCAGCACCATGTCCAGCGTGCCCTGCTGCACGGACTCGATCATGGCGCGGTTATCGCCGAGCGCGGAGTTCGGGTAGACCTCGATCTTGATCTTGCCGCCGGAAGCTTCGGAGACGAGCTGAGCAAAGTGGTCAGCGCCTTCGTCCGTCGGGGTGCCGTCAGCAATCACATGGCCGAGCGTGAGCGTGTAGCTCGGGCCGGTGTAATCGCTGTTGCCGGTCGCCTGGTTGCCATCGGTCTTATCGCCGCCGCATGCGCAGAGGCTCAGCGCCATGACAAGGACCAGTACCAGTGCGGTGAGTCTTTTTTTCATAGTTTTTCCTCCTTTGCTCCTCAAAGCAGTGCTTCAAGTCACGTTTGATCGTTTTAAATTACACGGCAGTTGCCTGCCGGGAATTCCGTGTGTTGGGAGCCGTTCCGTTCAGAAGCGGACGATGTCGTCGATCTTTGCCATGTGGCAGCCGGGATAATTGTCCTTCACGCGCATGAGGAAGTTGAGCTTGTCGATGCGCTCGCCGCTGCGCGGGCAGCCGTTTTTGATAAACGGGATCTGCAGGCCCACCGCCAGATCCATGACCACGTCGCCCACGACGCCGCCGCTGCGGCCGGACGTGACGGAGAACATGCCGTGCTCGCTGGCGAACTTGTGCGCCGCGAGCGCCTCGGTGATCGTGCCGACCTGATTGGGCTTGAGGATGAAGCCGTCGATTGCCTTGAGCTCGTAAGCCCTGCGGATGCGCGCGGGGTTCGAGACGGTAAGATCGTCGGCGATGATGTAGGTGCGCGTGATCTCACGGTGTGCCTTGACGAAGCCGTCCCAGTCGTCCTCATCGAGCATGTCCTCAATGAATACGAAGTTGTACTTCTCGGTCAGGCGCTTGACATAGGCGACCAGCTCGTCGTTTGTGACCTGGCTGCCGTTGAGGTAATAGGTTTTGTGCTCGCGGTCGTACATCTCGGTCATGGCGCAGTCGAGTGCAAACGCGCACTGCTCCGTGTAGCCGCAGTCGTCAATGGCCTTCTGGATCAGATCCAGGCAGACCTCCGGATCCTCCGACGGGGCACACCAGCCGTACGAGCCGCCCACGCGCGGCTCCGCGCCGGTGTACGCGCGGATGACCGTGCCGAGCCGGTTAAAGACCTTGACTGCGATCTCGACGGCCTGCTCGATGTCGCTGGCGCGGTATGGCATGACGATGAACTCGTTGAAGGCCTGCCGGATGCCGGCGTTCGTGCCGCCGTTGAGCACGTTGAACGACGGGATGGGTACGGTCTTGATCCTGCCGCCGGCGATGTAATCATAGAGCGGACGCTTGCAGCTTGCAGCCGCCGCGCGGTAGCACGCCACGGACACGGAGTAGATGGCGTTGCCGCCGAGGTTCGTCTTGTTCTCAGTGCCGTCGAGCTCAATCATGCGCCGGTCGATCGCGGCCTGATCCATCGCGTCCATACCGATGAGTGCCGGGGCAATGATGTCGTTGACATTGGCGACCGCCTTATGTACGGACAGGCCGTTGTATTCGGCGGGGTCGTTGTCACGTAGGACGAACGACTCGTACATACCAACGGACGAACCGGTCGGCGCAGCGGCCGTGCCAATAGAGCCGTCTTCGGTGATGACGTCGACCTCGACCATCGGCCGGCACTTGCAGTCAATGATCTGACGGGCATGCACGCTGCGGATGCGGCTGCCCTTGCGGGGCTTGCCGGGCAGCTCGGGCACATACATGATGTTCAGGTCGCACAGGTTCGTGCCGGTGTTGCCGGTGAAGACTGCGTCGCCGATAGCGTCGAGCGCTTCAAAGCAGGCGTGACCGCGCAGGGCGTCAAAGACGTTGATGCCTTTTGCCTCCGCCGCATCATAGCTTGTGGAATCCGTGATGCCGCCGGCGACCTTCGTCGTGCCGTCGGTGCCCTCGGAGTCGATGGACAGGCACACGCAGCCGGGCGCCTTCTTTCCGGAGATGGCGTAGGACAGCGTCAGCTCCTGACCCGGGCCGCCGTGGCCGGTGATGGTGGAATTATCGAGGATCTGCGTCGTCGCCTCGCCGGAGCACAGCAGTACGCACGGCGGCTTGACGGGGTTGCCGTAGTTCTGGATCTCGCGGGCGAGCGAGGCAAATACGGAGCCGACCTCTCTGGCCTCGCCCTCGAGGTACGAGGTGAGGATCACGGCCGGGATGCCCATCTCCTCGGAGATGCGCTTGGCCGTCAGACAGGAGTCCGGCAGGCTGTTGAGCAGAAAGTAGGTGTTCTCGGGGAAGGCCTTGGGCGTCTCGCCCTCGGGGCCGACGTGCATGAGATAGTCCACAACGGATTTCGGCAGACGGTCGGCTACACCGTAGTCACGGATGACCTGCCGCGCTTCTTCAAGCGTCGTCTGGTCGGGGCCCATCGGCGTACCTTTATAATTTTTGTACGGCTCGCCGATATCGCCGGTGGCCGGCGTACCTACGGCATCCGAGATGCCGAAGCCGATGAGTTCGGCGCCGCGGTCGCGGATGCGCTTTGCGAGCATGCCGCCGTTCATGGCGGAGATGTGGCGTCGGATCGCGTTGATCTCATAAATACCGGCACCGGATTTGAGCATGATGTCGGTCGTGTCGATCTCATCCTGCAGCGAGATACCCTCGATCGGGCAGCTCATGAGCGCGGACGAGCCGCCGCTGATGACGACGATAAACAGGTCGTCGGCCGTGGCGCTGTCGATCAGGCGGATGATCTCCTTGCAGGCACGCAGTCCCTCCGCGTTTGGCAGCGGGTGGCCGCCGACGTACACTTCCGTTTTATGAAACACGTCCGTCGGCTCGCTGATCTTGACGATCGCAATGCCGCGCGTGAGATGGTCGCCGAGGATCTCGTCGATCGCCATGGCCATATGGTTGCAGGCTTTGCCGGCACCGAGCAGGTAGACGTTGCGCTTCTTGCTCAGATCCCAGCGGCAGCTGCCGATGCACAGCACATCGCCCTCCATGTGGGTGATGCGCTTGATGCGCTCGTAGGCGTCGAGCTGCTGCAGGGTTTTTTCCGTGATGTCCAGAACGATCTTTCGGCCCTCGGCATCGCCGTGGCTGAGCAGGGTCTCACGGTTTTTGACCTTGATTTGCATAGTTTCACTCCTTATGATTGCGCGCACCCACACGAGACGCATTCCTGCCGCATGCCATGCTGCAGCACCGTTCCGGTGACAATGGCAATATATTAGCAGGCTGTGAACAGATGAGCAATATATCGCCAAACTTCCGCCATGAATGAAAATGCATTCGAAAAAATGATGTACGCTATACGAAATTATAAATTGAGTTGGCGAAAAAGTCAATTGCATCTGTATAATCTGCTATTTTTTGTGCACACTGTTCTATTTTCCGGAATCATACAAATGCGCGCCATTCAAAAAATAATCGTTTTCCACAAAAAAATCGTTCAAATAATCGTAAAAATAGCGATTTTTTTGGTACAAAAAAAATAAAAATAACCGCCATTTCAATCGAGATAAGTCCAAAAAACGACATCTTATCCAATCTGCGCAAAAGGCGGATGCTTTTGGACATCCGCCTTTTGCGCTGAGGGTCTGTGCCGTGCCCATTCACGCGGGCACGGCGGTATGGGGGAAAGTGAGAATAACGATGCTGGCGGCGCGGCTCATTCGCACTGCGCCGGGTTCTCCCAGAGCAGCAGCTTTGTGCCGATGCCCTTCTCGAGAGCGGTCTCGTACAGATCGTAGCCAAGGCCGAGGTCAAACACGGACATGCCGCAGGCGATGAAGCAGATGATATCGTCATCGCTGGTACGGCCCTGCTGCTCGCCTGCGATGATTTTGCCGATCGCAAGCGAATCCTGCAGGGGCTCTTTCATGCCTTTGTCGATCAGGTGGTACACCGGGCCGCCGATGACACCGGCGTAGTACGCTTCCTTATCGCCGGTGGCGATGGCGTCCTCGACGTAGGCCTCGTGCAGGCCGATGTGGTCATAGACGACCTTCATCTTCGTCCACAGACCGCCGTCCTGCTCGTAGGAGCCGCCCTCCTGCTGGTCAAAATGGACCGGGCCGGATGCCAGAATGGTGCAGCCGGGCTTGACCCACGCGCCCTGAATGTTCAGAAATGCGGTGCGCGAAGCGGCGACATTGATGACGTCAGCCTGACGCACGGCCGTCTCGAGATCCTGCTCGACGATGGCTTCGATGCCAAACTGCTCGCGCACGTGGGCGGCCAGCTTTTCGGCCGGGGCGACGGAGTGATTGTTGCAGATGACCTTCTTGATGTTGGGCATCTGGGTGATGACGTTGTTGAGGCAGGACGTGCCGATCGCGCCGCAGCCGATGCACAGCAGCACCTCTGCGTCCTTGCGTGCGAGGTGGCGCGTGGCGACGCCGGGCACGGCACCGGTGCGCGCGGCACTGAGAAGGTTCGCGCTCATGTAGGCAAGCGGTTCGCCGGTGTCCTTGTTGTTCAGCGTGACCATCAGCACGGAGCGCGGCAGCCCCTTGCTCTTATTGGCGGCATTGGAGCCGTACCACTTCTGGCCGCAGATGTCAAAGCGGCCGCCGAGGTAAGCGGGCATGGCAACAAAGCGGCGGTCGGGTCCGGCGACGGGCATATTCGGGAACGGGCTCTCCTTGGGGAAAACAATATACATACCGTGATTGTTATGGTTGTTGCCGCCCATGAGATAGTCGCCCTTGGCAAGAAGGGTGAAAACCTCTTCTGCGTTATTGATGCACTTGGGCACATCCAGAACGCCGGCCGCGATGGTATCGGGTTCGGACAAGTAAAGGAATTCGGTCTTGTGTGCCATGTTTGTTCTCCTTTCTCAAAAAGCCGGGGCTGTCCCGGGCCTTTTGATATGCAATATATTGATGCTATGTATCAAAATTACCGTGCGGCGCGGTGCGTGTCAATCTTTCCGGACGGAACAGACAAAATTGTCGTAAAAGAAGATAATATTTTTTTGTTTCTGAAAATTCGCAAATGTCATTGACCAAATCCCATCAAGTGTGGTAGTATTTTTTGTACTAAAAACTACAAAAGATGCTTGCTGTGCTTCAATGTTTCCAATGTTGTGAAAGGTGGGATCCGCATGCAGGAGTCGAGCGCAAAATTGAAGGTCTGCACGCAGACCGTCCCGTCGGGCGGGCGGACGACGGGATATCATCGCCGCAGCGCGGTATCCTTTTATCTGGTGACGGATGGGTGCATCCGCATCCTGCTTCAGGGGCGGGAGATCACGGTGCGCGAAAATGAAGGCGCTTTTGTCAACAGCGGCGTGCTGCACAGCATGGAGAGTGCCGGTGCGGATGCCGCGGTGCTGCAGGTGACCTTTCCGCCGGAATACGTCACCGGCGCGGAGGATCCGCGCCTGACCGCACGCTATGCCGACCCCATCGTCAAAGCGCGCGAGCGCGATTGTATGCTGCTGCGCGGCAGCGGCTGGGCCAATGATATCTGCGACCGGCTGCAGCTGCTGCCGTCGGTGCTCTCGGCGCGCCGGCCGGGCTATGAGCTGCGCGCGCATATCCTTGTCTCGGAGATCTGGCTGACTCTGTACGAGCAGACCATCCCTGCGCCGGACGGGCCGCGCGGCGTCTCGCTAACGGAGAAAAAGCGCATGGAGACGCTCCGGCAGTACATTCAGGACAATTACCGCGAGAAGATCTCGCTCGACGACATCGCCTCGGCGGCACACATCAGCCGCGGCGAGTGCTGCCGTATGTTCAAGCGGCTGTACAGCATGACACCGTTTCAGTACCTTGTGCGTTACCGGCTTGCGCGCAGCATCTATTATCTGTCGGAGACCGACCGGAGCATCGCGCAGATCGCGCAGAGCGTCGGCTTCTGTTCGAGCAGCTACTATACCAAGTGCTTCCGAAGCGAATATCAGTGCACCCCACTCCGCTACCGGCAGAGCCAGCACTGGCTGCCGGATCTGCCATGACCTGTCATGTGCCCCTCGGCAAAAAAGAGGAAGCCGTTTCACTCACGGCATGTGCATGAGGGAAACGGCTTCTCCGTATGTCAGTGTGGGATCTGCATGTGCAGCAGGGTATAAGACGTCTGCCGCCCCCAGGGGCGGCGATCGCGGCACGACGCCGTTTACCGACCTGACCGCGAACTGGTACAAGCCTGCCATCCTCTGGGCGTACCAGAACAATGTGGTCGCGGGCAAATCGCCGACCACGTTCGACCCGGAGGGGCCCGTCACGCGCGAGCAGATCGCAGTCATCCTCACGCAGTACATGTTTCATGTGCTCAAGATGGAGCGCACGTGGACGCCCGCCGACCTGAGCGCGTTCCCGGACGGCGCGAACGTGAGCAGCTGGGCGAAGGAGGCCATGCAGGACGCGGTCGCGCTCGGCCTCATCAACGGCACCAAGGCGCCTGACGGCTTGGTCTACATCGACCCGCAGGGCAGCGCCGCCCGCCAGCAGGTCGCAACGATCCTGATGAACTTCTGCCAGAACGTGAAGAAGTAACCACCGTTGCGCAAGACGGAATAACCGCAGCAAAAAGCACCCCCTCGGGCAGAGCCCGAGGGGGTGCTTGACATTGCCGGGAGCCCTTCCGGTGGTTCCGGCACAGACTTGCAGCCTGCTGCACGCGGCGCGTCAGCCCTCGCCAGGCAGAAGCTTGCCATGCCGCCGCAGCACCAGAAATGCGATCACGCAGATGATGACCGACAGCAGCGAGCCCGCCGCCGTTGCCAGCCCCATGGGCAGCAGCGTCGCGGGGAAGTACCTGCTCGTCAGGTATGCGCCCGGTACGCGCACGAGCACCACCGCCGTGATGTTGTGCACGAACGACAGCTCCGAGCGGCCGATGGCGCAGAAATATCCGCTGAAGCAAAAGTGCACACCGGCAAAGCAGCAGTCGAGGATATACCCGCGCAGATACGGCCCGCCCGCCGCGACGACGGCGGCGTCATGCGTGAAGAGCGCGACGACCGGTTCGGCGACGAACTGGATGACGACCGAGATGAGCACGCCGAAGCCGAACGCGACGGCGATGGCATACCACAGCGTCTGCAGCGCGCGGCGGGGCTTGCCCGCGCCGATGTTCTGCGCGCCGAGCGCCGACACCGTCGAGAGCATGGACGACGGCACGAGGAACAGAAAGCTGATGATCTTCTCCACGATGCCGACGGCGGCCGCGTCCGTGAGGCCGCGGCGGTTGGCGATGACGGTGATGAACAAAAACGCGATCTGGATCAGTCCGTCCTGCAGCGCGATCGGCACGCCGATGCGCAGAATGCGCCCCATGACCGCCCGCTGCGGGCGAAAATCGTCCCGCGTGAGGGCAATGCCGCCGCGCGCGCCGCGCATGACCGCAAGCGACACCGCCACGCTGACCGCCTGCGCCAGCGTCGTGCCGAGTGCTGCGCCCGCCGGGCCCATGTGCAGCGCGCCGATGAACAGGTAATCGAGCGCGATGTTCACCGCGCACGCGACGGCGATGAAGTACATCGGGCGTTTGGAATCACCGAGGCCGCGAAAGACGGACGCAATGATGTTGTACGCCGTGATCAGCGGCACGCCGAGAAAACAGATGCGCAGATACGCGACCGTGCCGGACACGGCCTCGGCCGGGGTGGACATGACCGCCGCGATCGGCCGCGCCAGCGCGAGCAGCAGCCCCGTGACCGCAACGCTCAGCACAAGAAACAGCGTCATCGTGTTGCCGGTATAGCGCGCGGCGCTCTTCTGGTCGCGCGCGCCGACGGCCTGCCCGATCGTGACCGTCGCACCCATGGCGAGGCCGACGATCATGAGCGTGAGCATGTGCATGACCTGACTGCCGACGGACACCGCCGTCGTGCCGGACGCGTCGGCGTATTGGCCGATGATGAACAGGTCGGCCATGCCGTAGAGCGTCTGCAAAAAGTACGAAAACAGGTATGGCAGCGAAAAGCGCACGATGTTGCCGAAGACGCTGCCGGTCGTGAGGTTTTTCTCCATGGTGTTTTGCCCTCCCGACGAAACGTCAGAACGTCAGGCGCATCTGATACCACACGACGCCGCCGTGGGTGGAGGCCGACACGCCCTCACTCACGAAGCCGAACTTCGCATAGTAGTGCACGAGCCGGTCCTTGCACGTGAGCACAAGGCCGCGCCGCCCCTGCGCGCGGGCGTCGGCAATGGCGCGCTCGAGCAGCTGTCCCGCATAGCCGTGCCGCCGGTAGTCGGGCAGTGTGTTCACGCCGAAGATCATCTGCCACGCGCCGTGCGCGTCGTGCAGGGATGCATCGGCATAGAGATTGTCCGTGAGGTCGGCGCGGTCGGTGACCATGCCGTCGACGAACGCGATGAGCGTGCCGCCGTCAAACATCAGCCAGAAGTGGCCGCCGTAGTGCGCCAGCCGGTCTGCGAGCTCCGCGCGCGTCGCGGCCTCCGCCGCGGGAAAGCACGCCGCCTCCACCGCCGCCACGGCGTCGAGATCGGCGAGGGTCGCCGTGCGAATGATCCGGTCCATATTCATGCCTCCGTTTCGTCCAGCAGCAGCGCGGTCAGCTCCGCCACCGTGCGGCAGTAGTGCGGGCTGATGCGCTGCATGGTTTCGATGATGTGCGGCACGGTGTGTGTCCATCCGGCCGCGATAAAGTCCACGCCCGCGCGGTCGGCCATGTCCTTGCCGGGCTTGAGGTCGTCGATGACGACGAGCTGCTCCGGCCGCAGGCCGAGCTCGTGCTCGATCTGGTAAACGGGCCACGGCGCGGGCTTGCGCCGCTCCGGGTCGTCGTCCCAGCCGTAGATGAGCTCCGGCGTGGGCAGATCGTGCGCGCGGTAGTCGCGCAGGATCGTCTCCGGCACGGAGTGGCTCACGACGCAGATGTGCCCGCCCGCAGCGTGATACCGCTGCAGCAGCTCGCGCATACCGGGGAAGGTGTCCGGCACGTGCGTGCGCGCACTCTCCAGCCACGTGCGGTACTGAAAGTCCATCTCGCTGTCGGAAAAATGCAGAATGTCGCTGCACAGCGCGCCGAAGCCGGGCTCGAACGAGTAGGAAAAAAAGTCGTCGAGCGTCATGTGCACGTCCGGCCGCAGCGTTTTGAGCGTCTGCACGAAGGCCGGGTAATTGACGGACGCGGTGCTGTTGACGACCGTGTCGTCATGGTCGAGCACCAGACAGGAATAGCGCATGAGCGCCGCCTCCTTCGGGTTGAAATATGGATGCATTTTATCACATGGCGCGCGAAAATGCACGCGCGTGCACGAAAATGCCCGGACGAAGTTTTCCTCCGTCCGGGCCGATGCCTTGTACAGTTTGCTCAGAAGCTGCCGGCGGCCGTGCTTGCGCCCGCGCCCCAGAGCAGCACGCGCAGCACGCCGATGAGCGCGAGGTGCGCGGGATAATAGACGTAAAAGAGCTTGCCCATAGAGCGCCATTTGCCCCGCGTGCCGTCATAGCACCGCAGCAGCGGGATGGAGAGCGCTGTACCGAGCTGCACGAGCGCATAGATCTTGTCAATAAAGAAGAAATACACGAGCGCATACACGGCCGACCACACCATGAGCCAGCACATCTGGCGGCGAAAATCGCCCCGCGCCTGTCCCATGAACAGGATCGCCACCGCCGCGATGCAGCTCCAGTCCGACGGGAAGGTGATGGCGCAGATCACAAACGTCAGCACGAGCTTGACCCAGCCTTTCAGCCGCGCGTCGTCGTGGATGACGAGCAGCATGAGTCCCCACGCGAGCGACCAGACGACGCCCGTCTGGTTGAACGGCCCGGTGGACAGCGGCAAAAACGGGATGCCGAAGCAGAAATCATACGCAAAGTGCGACACGACCGCGAGCGCGAACAGACGCACGGCGTATTTTTTCACATCGTGCGTGTAGTGATAGCCCTCAACGACGAAAAACCACATGATCGGCGCCGTCACGCGGCCGAGCAGGTGCAGCAAAAGCACCCACCACGCGGTGCTGTACCCCGGCCAGAGCGTCCACGTGAGGTGGTCGAGCGTCATGGCGAGGATGGCGATGCCCTTGAGCGCGTTGCCGCTCAGGGCCGGTCTGCGGGTCTGGAGCATGGGGGCACCTCCGGAAAACGAGTTTTCTCTTTTTCAGCATAGCAAATCCGCGCCGCCGCGTCAATGCCCGCGGCGCAGAATGAAACCGCCCGCGGCAGCTTTGGCTGCCGCGGGCGGAAATGTCCGGCTGCGTGCGTCAGGTTTCGTCGGTCCCGGCCGTCTCGTCCTCGTTGAGGATGCCGAGCTTGCCGATGGCGTGGCGGCAGAGCGCGGCATACGTCTGCTCGCTGATGTCGTGCTCCATCTTGCAGGCGTCCTCCTCGGCGGTCTCAGCGTCCACGCCGAGCTCCATGAGAAACTTGGTCAGTGTGTGGTGCCGGTCGAGCATACGCGAGGCGATGTCCATCCCGCTCGGCGTGAGCGTGATGAGCCCGTCGCGATCCATGGTGATGTAGCCGTTTTCGCGCAGGCGCTTGGTCGTGTAGGTCACGCTCGGCTTCGTGACGCCGAGCTGCTCTGCGATGTCGATCGAGCGAATATATCCGTGCTTCTGCTGCATCATCAGCATTGCCTCCAGATAGTCCTCGGCGGCTCTGAGTATCTGCATAGCGGTTTCCACCAACCTTTTCGTGAAATTTCTTTTAGGTTAGCACACTTTAACCAAAATTGCAAGAGATGCGGCTTTTTTATATTTTTTTCTTGACATGCGATGTTAAATGCGTTAAACTTTAGCGTGGTTAAGGAAATTTAACTTCTGTTAAATGAATGTAACCGATCTTTTTTCGTCTAAGGTTAGCACGCTCTAACCGTTGACCAGTGGAGGGATATCTATGATGCCGCTGAATCTCGCCAACGTCGGCGAGGAGACACTGATTCTGAAAGTCGGCGGGAATCCGGAGGTCAGAAAGCATTTGGCCGATCTGGGGTTTGTCCCCGGCGGGACGGCTACGGTCGTATCGGCGATCGGCGGGAATCTGATCGTGAAGGTCAAGGAATCCCGCGTTGCCATCAGCGATGAGATGGCGCGCAAGATCATGATTTAAGGGAGGAAGTACGATGAAAACGCTGCGAGACGCCAAGATCGGCGAAACGGTCAAGGTCGTGAAGCTGCACGGTGAGGGCGCGATCAAGCGCCGCATCATGGACATGGGCATCACGAAGGGCACGGATGTGTACGTGCGCAAGGTCGCACCGCTCGGCGATCCGGTTGAGGTCACGGTGCGCGGGTACGAACTGAGTCTGCGCAAGGCCGACGCCGAGATGATCGAAGTTCAGGCGTAAATATTGGTAAGCAAAAAATATTTATTACATAAGGTAGGATCCCCCCGAAGCAGAGGAGAATATCACAAAGGAGCATCCGAATGGAAAAGCAAATCAAGATTGCCCTAGCCGGTAACCCGAACTGCGGCAAGACGACGCTGTTCAATGCGCTGACCGGCTCCAATCAGTTTGTTGGCAACTGGCCGGGCGTCACGGTCGAGAAAAAGGAAGGCCGGCTGAAAAAGCATGACGACGTCGTCATCATGGACCTTCCCGGCATTTACTCGCTCAGCCCCTACACGCTGGAGGAGGTCGTCGCCCGCAACTACCTGATCGACGAGCGGCCGGACGCCATCCTCAACATTGTCGACGGCACGAACCTCGAGCGCAACCTGTACCTGACCACGCAGCTGACCGAGCTGGGCATCCCGGTGGTCATGGCCGTGAACATGATGGACATCGTGCGCAAGAGCGGCGACCAGATCAACATCAGGGAGCTCTCGCAGCAGCTCGGCTGCAAGGTCGTGGAGATCTCGGCCCTGAAGGGCGACGGCGTCATGGCCGCGGCGGAAGCCGCCATCGAGGCCGCCAAGTCCACCAAGACGGTGCCGATGCACACGTTCTCCGGCCCGGTCGAGCACGCGATCGCCCACATCGAGGAGGCGGCCGTGCACGAGCTGCCGGAAGAGCAGCAGCGCTGGTACGCCATCAAGATCTTTGAGCGCGACGACAAGGTGCTCGCCAAGCTCCACATCCCCGAGGAAGTGCACGCGCACATCGAGGCGGACATCAAGGCCGCCGAGGAGGAGCTCGACGACGACGCCGAGTCCATCATCACCAACGAGCGCTATGTCTACATCGCGGAGGTCATCCGCGCCTGCTACCGCAAGAAATCCAAGGCCACGCAGTCCACGTCCGACAAGATCGACCGCATCGTCACCAACCGCTGGCTGGGTCTGCCGATCTTTGCCGTGGTCATGTTTCTTGTCTACTGGGTCGCCATGGTCGCCGTCGGCGCACCCGCGACCGACTGGGCCAATGACGGCGTGTTCGGCGACGGCTGGCACCTGCTGGGCATCGGCTCGAGCGCCTATAATGACGCCAACGACGAATACACCGCCGCGACCGAAGCGGTCGACGCGTTCCTGGGTCTCGACACCGAAGCCGAAGACTTCGACGCCGACGCGACCCTCGCAGACATGAAGGACTTCGTGCCGAGCGCCGACACCGCGACCGTCATGGTCGAGGACGAGGAGACGCTGGCCGAGAACGAAATGACCGCCTATTACGACACGATCCCCGATGGCGCGGACAAGGAAACCACCGTCGCCATGACGTATCTGGACGCGGTGAAGTATTTCGAGCAAAACGGCTTTGACGCGCCCGATCCGGCCGACTACGGCGTCTGGGTCCCGGGCATCCCGGTCCTGATCGGCAACGGTCTGGAGAAGGCCAACTGCGCCGACTGGCTCAGCGGCCTGATCCTCGACGGCATCGTCGCCGGTGTCGGCGCGGTGCTCGGCTTCGTGCCGCAGATGCTGGTCCTGTTTTTGATGCTGGCCTTCCTTGAGGCCTGCGGCTACATGTCCCGTATCGCCTTCGTGCTCGACCGTATCTTCCGTAAGTTCGGCCTGAGCGGCAAGTCCTTCATCCCGATGCTCATCGGCGTCGGCTGCGGCGTGCCGGGCATCATGGCCTCCCGTACCATTGAAAACGAGCGTGATCGCCGCATGACGATCATGACCACCACCTTCATCCCCTGCGGCGCAAAGGTCCCGTTCATCGCCATGATCGCGGGCGCCATCTTCAACGGCTCGGCATGGGTCGCAACCTCCGCTTACTTCATCGGCATGGCCGCAATCATCATTTCCGGCATCATGCTCAAGAAGACCAAGATGTTCTCCGGCGAGCCCGCTCCGTTCGTCATGGAGCTGCCGGCCTACCACTGGCCGACCGTCGGCAACGTGCTCCGCTCCATGTGGGAGCGCGGCTGGTCCTTCATCAAGAAGGCCGGCACGATCATTCTGCTGTCCACCATCTTCGTCTGGTTCACCACGTACTTCGGCACGGTCGACGGCACGTTCCGTATGCTGGCTGAGGACGAGATCGACCACTCCATCCTCGCCGCGATCGGCGGCGTGCTTGCCTGGATCTTCAAGCCCCTCGGCTGGGGCAACTGGCAGGCGGCGGTCGCCTCCATCACCGGCCTGGTCGCCAAGGAGAACATTGTCGGTACGCTCGGCATCCTCTATGCCAACGGTGTCGGCGATACGGTCTACCAGAACATCGCTGCGGCCTTCACCGGCGTGACGGCCTACTCCTTCCTGGTGTTCAACCTGCTGTGCGCTCCGTGCTTCGCGGCCATCGGCGCCATCAAGCGCGAGATGAACAACCACAAGTGGACCTGGTTCGCCATCGGCTATCAGTGCGGCTTTGCCTATCTGATCGCGCTGATGATCAACCAGTTCGGCGGCCTGTTCACCGGCAACGTGAACGTCATCGGCCTGATCTTCGCGATCGCTGCGCTGGCGCTCATCATCTACATGCTGGTGCGTCCCTACAAGGAGGCCACCAAGCTCACGGCCAAAAACTGAGCCATCTCAAATTCGCAAACGCAAAGGAGTGATTTTCCATGTTCAGCTGGATTGGCGCGAACCTCTCTACGATTTTGATTTCGATTGTACTCATCGCCATTGTCACCTTCATTTCCCTTTCCCTGATCCGCCAGAAGCGGCAAGGGAAATCCTCCTGCGGCGGCAACTGTGCCCATTGCGGCGCACAGTGCCATAGCTGCCACCCCAAAGGGCAGTGACACCCCCACTTGGACAGACAGAGACTCCTACTCTGTCTGTCCTTTTTTTCAGAATCCTCGCAGCCTTTCGCCGCAGCAGCGGCGAAAGAAAATCCAATCATTTTCTTCGGCGACATGTGCGGCGAAGAAAATACTTCTCGGCCTGCAAACGTGCGCGCCGTCCGCCTCAGGCGGACAGCGCGTGCGCTGCAGTCAGGCCGCAAATCCCCTTGTCAAAAAGTATTACTTTTTGACAGGCACAGACAGAGACTCCTACTCTGTCTGTCCTTTTTTCAAAACCATCGCAGCCTTTCGCTGCCGGCAGGCAGAACCTTAACAACAATTTCAGGCGTTTCTTCACAGATTCGTCACTCTTTTTGCGGGAACTTCTTTACAATGGAGACGTCTATCCTGTCAGGGACTGCGGTGCAAGGCCGCAGGGAAAGGAAACCTACCGCCATGAAAATTCTCAAACGGGTTCTGCCCATCGTGCTTGCCGTGTGTCTGCTGGCAAGTCTCGGCGCGGCGTCGGCCATTGACGCCGGTGAGACGCGCACTGTTATCGGCGCCGACCTCACGGACGACCAGATCAAGACCGTCTACAAGACCTTCGGCATCGAGCGCGGCAGCGTCAAGGAGCTGACCGTCACGAATCAGGACGAGCGGCAATACCTCAGCGGTGTCATCAGCGACGCTCAGATCGGAACGAAGGCCATCTCCTGCATCTCCATCGAGGTGCTCGCCGCCGGTAAGGGCATGACCGTCAACACGTCGCACATCACCTACTGCACGAGCCAGATGTACATCAGCGCGCTGGCGACTGCCGGCATCATGGACGCGAAGATCAGCGTGGCCGCGCCGTTCGACGTCTCGGGCACTGCGGCGCTGACCGGCATCTACAAGGCGTATGAGGACATTACGGGCACGAAGCTCGATGAGACTGCCAAGGCCGTCTCCTCGCAGGAGCTGGCCACGACGGCGGAGCTCGCGCAGGCCATCGGCGACTATGACTCGGTCGAGATCGTCAACGAGCTCAAGCTCATCCTCAACGAGACCAAGGACATGACCGACGCCGAACTGCGCGCCAAGATCAAAGAGATCGCCGCCGAGTACAACGTCACGCTTACGGACGACCAGATGACCCAGCTCGTGAACCTCTGCCGCTCGCTCGAAAAGCTCGACACAAACGCCCTGCTCTCGAAGGTGCAGGCCGTGCAGGACACGCTCAAGCAGCTTGCCGGCGCCAAGGAGAAGGTCGCCGCCTTCACCGGCAAGGTCAAGAACGTCATCACCGCCATCGGCGATTTCTTCGACCGTATCATCGCTCTCTTCCGCAAGTAAATCCGGATATGCTGACCCGCCCGCAGGCAGTGCCTGCGGGCGGGTTTTTGCATACCAAAGCGCGGGCGGTGTATCAGCACCGCCCGCTGCGATCCATGCTTTTCTTACTTTTCTGCCTGCCGCTTTTTCCGGCGCTTTTCGCGTGCCTTTTTGCGCTTGGCTTTCCATTTCTGCCAGTCGCGCGCCCGCTTCTCCTTCGCACGTGTGTAGGTTTCTGCTCGCGACTGAAACATGGGTTTGTACCGTTCCGGAAGATATTCGCTGAACACCGCCGCATCCCGCATCAGGAACTGATACTTGATCAGTCC